>JAESGQ010000080.1_pt1 | contig 114866 bp, 89 predicted proteins | sample 9266251 | NCBI WGS metagenome assembly JAESGQ01 (sample SAMN17056778, study PRJNA650883) | algae metagenome | isolation source: Kaiparowitsia implicata GSE-PSE-MK54-09C and co-occurring heterotrophs from... | place: USA: Kaiparowits Plateau, Grand Staircase Escalante National Monument, UT ...
CGGTGTCTCAGAAGCTTTGAAGGGAGGAGCGAGGCAATATGTTAGTGGACATCTCGCTGTCGAGCGGTGCAGGGTCGTCTCCTCTCTTTAGTTCCGTCTCCCCATAAAGTCGCTGCACCGGAACACTATAAGGTACTGGTTGGGTGGCAAAAGTTATCTACGTCCGGTGAGCTTGGTCGTTATACAGCTTGAATTTTGGGTTGTGACGGTAGCTTGAAACAGCTTTGTTGGTGTTCGAGGCTAAGTTATTTCGAGATTGTCGGCAAGGCAAAAACTTCTTTCAATCTCTTGACACTCGAAACGAGTGCATATACACTTAATTCATGGAAAAGCATTCTAACCCAATCAACTCAACTGAATTAGGTCAAGTGGTTTCCTCGTGTGCCTGTTTTAATCTCCGCAAAGCTTCTCGTGTCGTTACGCAACACTTTGATGAAATCCTCAAGCCGAGCGGTTTGCTCATCACTCAATTCACCATCTTGGTGGCGATCGCAAGGGTAAAGTCAGGAACTATCAATGAATTAGCGGAGGTCTTAGTCATGGATCGCACTACCTTAACTCGAAATCTCAAGCCGCTAGAGAGAGAAAAATGGTTAGAAATTGAGCTTGGTCAAGACAAGCGAACTCGTATTATCAAATTGACCTCTACGGGAGAGATAGCTTTAACAAAAGCGTTCCCCTTGTGGCAACAGGCTCAAAACGGTGTGGTGGAATTTTTAGGGGAGTCCCGATGGAGTACATTGCTTCTACAATTGGCTGAAGTTACTGAAATACATCATTCACGCTAAAAATTTTTGACTAAACGTGTATATGCACTTATTTGGATGGAGGTTTTTATGCTTTCTCAGTCCACTGAAGATCGCACAACCCCAAGGGTTGTTGCAATAAGCTTGTTGCTGTGGTTTTTAGGTGTTGCTGCTGCTGGTCACGCAGGTGTGTTAATTGGCTCTCCGGCTCCTCTCGTTGGCGGATATGTAGTGGGTACAACACTACTGCTCTGTGCTCTTGGGTTAACCATACCTCCGCTACGAGTGTGGCTGCTTAGTTTGGAACTGCGGTTCCTTGTGCTTTTACACTTCGTACGATTTATTGGCATTGCCTTCTTAGTGTCCAGCGCTACGGAAGGTGGTTTGCCAGCGATATTTGCTGAACGAGCTGGGTATGGTGATATTTTTGCCGCCATTACTGCACTCGCGTTGGCTGTTGGATTCCTGCCTGCGACCAGTCAGTTCCGCCGTGGCTTATTGCTGTCTTGGAATGTTGTGGGAGTTGTGGATTTACTTCAGGCTGTCGGTACTGGAGTTGCGATCCAGTTATCTGGCAGTTCAGCAATGGCTTCAATTGTTACTGCTCCACTGATGTACATTCCGTTTTATTTCGTGCCACTATTAATGTTCATTCATCTAGTCATCTTTTACCGATTAGCTATCAATGCACTTGAGCCCGAAGGAGCGCAGTTGAACCTAAGTGACAAAGTATGACATCCTAGTTCAGTGGGCTAGAAACATTCATAGTGTTTGAATCACGTAGCTGACGCAGTATAACAATTCGCTTGGAGCGGACTGCCGAAGGATTTTGGTATTAAGTTCAAGGTCACTTACAGCCGCTCAACCGGAACGTTGGGCTGCTTACGTTTTAGGTCATAGCAGAGGGGTGTCTAATGTGCAAATAAACAATACGAAGGAAAGTGACCTAGCTTACGTTTTAGAAGCTGAAGGCAATGAAGAGAATTGCAAATACATAATTCCTTGGTCAGTTGAAAGACACCTCCAAGCGTTGAGCGACCATGACACTGCCCACCTGATTTTGCAAGACGAAGTAAATGTTGGCTATGTAATTCTCGCTGGGCTTCTTGACCCTAATCAAAGCATTGAGTTTCGTCGGATCGTCATTACAGAGAAAGGGAAAGGCTACGGAAAAGAAGCAGTTGAGATTATCAAGAAGTTAGCCTTTGAGACTTACCATGCTCACCGATTGTGGTTAGATGTGAAGGCTCAAAATTATCGGGCACAATCACTTTATAGTAGAGCAGGCTTTATCGTTGAGGGAACCCTACGCGAATGTCTAAAATCAGGAGATGAATATGAATCTCTGATTATCATGTCAATACTGCTGCAAGAATATAAGAAAGACAAATTTGGTTAATTTCAACCGCAGCCCAACAATCCCGTTGCACACCGAACATATGAAGTTGGCTGGCTGAGTCCAAGAGGTTGTTAGCGACGGGTGAACGGGGTCGTTCTGCCGCTTCAGTTAATGGTTATGACAGCGGTTCAAGATTGTCTGTTGGTGTCAGGTGTTGTGGCAGAATCAAACTATTCAGCGAAGAAAACTAAAATGGAGCGATTTAATTTGCTCCTTACAGCGTGACTGCTCTTTATGGCTATGCTCGAATATACTTCTCCCCCCATCTGGCTAAATGCTCACGTTCAAGACTCACGCATCACTGTTGGGGAGTACACCTACTTTGATCAGCGCATCAGCTTGGCAATATTTACACCTGATGATCGGATTGAGATTGGAAAGTTCTGTTCCTTAGCGAAGAATGCTGTTATTTTTGCTGGAGGAAATCACATCATGACCCGAACAACAACGTTTCCTTTCAAGTGGTTATCCGCAACATCGGAGCCAGAAGAACGCTACACCGATGCTGCAAATAAGGGTGCAACAGTAATCGGTCATGATGTTTGGGTAGGGTATGGGGCTACGATTATGTCGGGAGTCAAAATTGGTAATGGTGCAGTTGTCGGGGCACAATCAGTGGTGGCTAAAGATGTTCCTGCCTATTCGGTGGTGGTAGGTAATCCAGCCCAGATCATTCGTTATCGGTTTAAACCTGAAACAATAGAGCGGTTACTGGATCTATGTTGGTGGGATTGGGAAGAATCTAAAATTGCAGCTAATCTAGACTTGTTGTACACCAACCCAGATCAATGGTTAAACGATCTTCAGCTAAAAGAGCCGCAAGGAAATAGGTTAAACCTGGTGGGGATGCCAGCGGCAGAACACGACGATGGAGCGGACGGTTGAGAAAACTCGTTGGAGATGCGAAAGTTTTTTGCCGCCGCTCATCTTTGCCGTTAGCTCTCAGCGCTTTGGTGCTGTCAGTTGGTCGGTGGGTAGGCGATTCGCCCCCAATTGCAACATTTTGGTTCTTCGAGGTTTCGGTCATTGCAACAAGCCCCAAAAGCTTTTGGGTCAGCCGCCCACGTTGAGTCGCGATAGGCTTGGGTCGGCAGTTTGAGGTTCTGAGAGGTGTCGGGGGGCGACGTGCACCAATGTTTTCAGTCCGCTCTGACGATATCGGCTCAACCACCGAGACACCGTTGTGCGATGATAACCGCTGATCTCCAGCTAACTGCTCAACACTCGTTGCTTGCCCCGTCTTTAGCCACCACAACACCTGCACCTGACTGCGCTGCGAGGCCCGGTGCTATTGGTTCAGCGCTGCTTTTAACTCCTCAGCCGATTCGGTGATATCAATTTTGAGAATGCCAGACATAGCGCAGACAGGCCATAACGACTACCTCTATCTTTAGCTGATCTTTGGCGAATTTATATAACCTCCCAAGCCGTGCATCCACACGATTGTGACTTGTGACGGGTTAATCAAACCACGGCAGAGGAGCACTATGCTTCACACAATGCCCCTTTGTCTATTATTTCCTTTATCAAGCGTGAGTTACTGCAACACGTGCAGTCTGACTACTAACCCATATATTCTCGTGGCGATCGCTCTACCGCACGTCGTTTATGTCCCACAGTTTGTTGGGGGGCACTGGCGGGGTGCTGTCATAGCTATCAAAATCTATCAGTGGCTGATCTAAGGCAATCATTAGCCCTTCGCTGGGTGCTTCTGCAAACTCGCCCATGGGCATCCGCGCCTCTGGTGCCATCACCGTGGAGATAACGCCGATAAATGTTGCGGCGATCGCCATCCCCCCCCACTTGGCCCAGCGACGGGGACGACGCTCTAATTGATCAAACACGCCACTCACCACTTGCTCGGCATCCACCGCAGTAGCGGGCTCTGGCTGCGCCACAGCATAGGAGCTAATGCGATGGCGGAGCGACATCAGCCGCGTATGTAACTTCTGTGCTGTGGTATCAGATTCTAGCCATGCTTCCACTTGGCGACGCTCGCAGGCCGTCACCTCGCCATCCATGTAGGCGCTGAGCAGCTCGAAGCGATCGCGCTGTGAGCCTGCTAGGACTGGATTCAGCTTGCTCGATTCCAAACGCTCGGTGTCAGACAGTGCGGAGGTATTCACGTCATTCATCGCCGTATCACTATTAAAATTCTTCATGAGAACCAGGATTGAACTCAAACGAAGGACATTAGACTAAACCAAGCGCCTAGGCGTGTCCATACAAACTACGTTGATTCTACCCTCAGCATCGGGTCAACCCACAGTACCCACAGGAAAAACCGAGAATCCTCTGAATTTCTGCATGTGAACTGTGGTAAAACGCTCCTTTGCCTCGAGTATGCTCGTCACGCGAATCGCCCATCACGGCTGAAGCATTTTTGCGGTGTCGAGGTGATGCCACACATCCCGTTGACGCTGCTGTCAAATAACATCTGCTTAAATAACACATGTTAAACAGAGCTGACGGAAAGTGCGATCGCCCCTAAGAGAGACTCTGGAACAAGAAGACAATGGCCCGCCTTACGACAGTCCATACGGCAGTCCATACGACAGTCCGCTAATCTTCCAAATAGGGTTGCAGTTGAGACTGTAGCCGCTGCCGAGCGCGGGCAATACGCGACTTGACGGTGCCCAGCGAGACTCCGGTGAGTTCAGCAATTTCTTCGTACGCCATTCCCTCAATCTCCCGCAGCACAATCGTAGTGCGGAAGGCCTCAGGCAAATCGGCGATCGCCTGCTTCAGCTCATCGTAGAACTCTCGCGTGGTCAGTGCGTCGGCAGGGCCAGGACAATCTGCTGCGATTTCCCAATCCATTTCGCCATCTTCCATGCTACGCGGTGCATCTAACGAAAGGGGTGGATCGACCCGCTTCCGCTTCCGCAGCTCGTCATAGAACAGATTGGTGGCAATGCGGCTGAGCCAACCCCTAAATTTCCCGGCCTCTTGCAGCCGCTTCACGTTGCGATAGACCCGAATCCACACTTCCTGAGCCAGATCGGCGCGGTCAGTCCAGTCGGGTGCTAGGTGATACAGCACTCGATCCACATGCGACTGATAGCGTCGGATCAATTCAGAAAATGCAAGTTTTTCGGGACGTAGCCCCTCTTGGCAGCGCAGAATCAAATCGTAATTTGACAGGCGATCTGCCGACAACTGCGCCTGTGACGCCTCTGCCTGTGCCGCAGCCCAAGAAGCAGGAATGGAATTGCTCATTGACAACGCTTGTCTCTCAGTTGATACCTTCCTAGACGCGTCCATAGTCAGCTTGTTCCTAGAGTGATTGAGAGGATTCGATAAATGCAGGGATGAGCAGTGCGTGAAGCAGAATAAATAGATGGAGACGGTAGTGGAAAGACCGTCCTTTCTGTATCTGCTTAATTACGAGCCATTCGCAGCTAATCAGCAAAAATCGTAAGAAGAGGTTGAAATCTTATTGCAGGCGTTGGGCTGAGAGCAGAGGTGAATCAGGAAGAATTCATCACAATATTGATGGCAACACCGCAATGCCATTGCGCTACTGGGCAGCGCAATGGCATTTAACCTTACGCCAGCACTACAGCCAACCTGAGGGGATCAAGTTTGGACTCCCTGCTACTGTATCGTCGAGCACTGCGGTCTACTCTCTCCCTTTGGGACGGTTTTCTATCTGCACATGGTCACGATCATCCTATAGGTGGATTGCAAACCAGCCAGACGCGTCCGTGCATTTACCGACTAGGGCAGTCGCAGCTTGAGTGGAGTAGAGTGCCTTGCGGAATATTCTGCGGAATATATGGAGCGTACGAAGCATCGGACTCTACCCTCACCCTAGCGCTTAGGCTATATCTCGATAGTGGATCTATGCGGATACTGCGGCCTGCGTCATCCAGCCGAGGGCATGGGCGCGATCGCACGCCTGTTTAGGAATGTCTGCTGCAATAAAGCGCTGGTGCAGCACCTGCACACTCAGCAAGTGATTGAGGATAGCGTCGAGCTGCACCCGTTCAGCGGCGGGTGTGGCGTTGCTGGCGTGGCGTTTGAGCACCTGCTGCACTCCATCAAAATCAAGCAGTCCTGCCGCGTCTACCGCAGACTGGCAGAGGTATCGATCAGCTAAATCATGCATGGCGCGCTGCTGCACCGGGCTGGAGTGAGCGGGTGGGGCCATAAACGCAAACTTTTGGCGCTCATAGAGAGTTTTGGGCAGCAGATGTTTCATGGTTTCGCGCAGCACAAACTTATCGGAGTGGCCCCGGAACCGCAGCAGGGGCGGCAGGGTCACGGCAAATTCTACTAAGGGATGGTCGAGGAAGGGGGGACGCGCTTCCATGCTGTTGGCCATATCGACGCGATCGCCCGCCCAGCCCAAGACTTGTGACTCAAACTGAGTCTTAATCCACACATACTGCGCCTTATCGAGGGGATGGCGACCCTGAAGCTGACTGCCATCTAGCGCAGCGGCGATCGCCGCACCGGGTGAATAGTGCTGCGTTGCGGCGCGATGATCGGGGTGCAGCAGCGGCGACACCTGAGCCGCCGCCGCTAGCCAAGACTGAAGGCAGCTTGGCGTGAAGCCAATCAGACTCGTTAGCGCTGGATCATCCAGCGGGGTTTCTGCCAGCAGGTTGCCCTGGAATAGGCGGTTGCTCTCTTGGAGCCAGCTTTCCAAATCAGCGCGTTCTTCTGGCGTCGCATCCTGCATGCCGTGGCGAATCATATCCATCCGCAGTTGAGGATAGCCTGCAAAAATCTCGTCGGAGCCTTCTCCCGTCATCACCACCCGAAAGCCTGCCCGATGCACATGCTCACTCAGCAACAGTTTGGCCACGGTAAAGGTGTTGTAGATGCTGCGCTCGGTATGCCAAATCGTGCGTTCAAAGTGGTTGTAGAGCTGGTTGCCGTCGATGCGAATGATGTCTTGCTCTGCGCCGACGGATTCTGCCATTTCTTGGGCGATCGCCGTTTCATCATAATCGGCATCTTCAAACCCAATGGTGAAGGCTTTGACCGGAGCCTGCTGACACGCCGCCGCCACGCCCAGGATTGTGCAGGAGTCGATGCCACCCGATAGATAACAGGCTACAGGCACATCTGCTTCAAGCTTGAGCTGAATTGCTTCGACAAAGCGCTCGCGCAGGGCCTCAATATAAACCTCATCAGCGTCACGGGGATGGCGATCCGCCAGCAGCGGAAAGTTCAAATCCCAATATTGCTCAGTCGTCACCTTGAGTGCGCCGTTGCTGCGGGTGACTACCACTTTTTGCCCAGGAGCCACGGCGTGAATGCCCTCAAACGCAGTTGTTCCTGGCACCATCAGCTGCATCAGTTGGTGATAGAGCCCTTCTGACGAGATGCGTCGCGGCACGGCAGGATGCGCCATCAGCACCTTGATCTCTGATCCAAATACGAGGCCGTCGGCGGTCATTGCCCAATACAACGGCTTGACGCCAAAGCGATCGCGCACCAGTGTTAGGCGATCGCCCCCCCGCTCATAAAAGGCAAAGGCAAACTCGCCCCGCAGATGCGGCAGCGCCCCATCCAGCCCAAAGCGATCGGCGAGGTGCAGCAGCAGTTCGGTATCGCTCTTGGTGGCAAAGCGGTAACCCCGCGAGGTCAGGTCAGCTCGAATCCGCTTATAGTCATAAAACTCGCCATTGTGGGCAATCATAAACTGCCCATCCTGGTCCACAAAGGGCTGTCGTCCCCGTTCGGGGTTGAGGTCAATCACCGCCAGCCGCGCATGGGTAAACCCAACACCGTGAGCGTCCATGGTTTTCCAGCCACAGCCATCGGGGCCTCGATGCGACTGGATCGCCGCCATACCAATCAGTACCTCTGGGTTAACAGGCCGGGCCGGGTCATGGTGCATCACGCCGCCAATGCCACACATAGGCATATCCTCAATCAATCGTCATTGGGGTAGTATCTTACGCCCTTGTCGACTGCCAAGATGTATTAGCACCGCCGCTTTTCTGAATGGCTCCTGCGAGATACTGGAGTATGGATGGGTTTGGGACTGCTCAGGTTTGGCGGTTAGATGGATTGCCGAACTCAAACTCATGACTCAGCATTTAGAGATTCAACAGTTAGACTGGCTGGAATTCTAAACATTCTGGACGTTCTGACATTATTTCTAGACATTAAAGGAAAGAAGCCGCGTGGAGCGATCGCATGTTTAAAGTGGTAGCGACAGACTATGCCGCAGAGTTTGAGCGGTGGACGGATGCCCTCAACCAGGCCAAAGCGCTGATGCCCCAGTGCAAACGCTTAACTCAGGATGTTCGCATTTATCTGTGTGATGAGCTGATTTTTCTCTACAGTCGAGAGCATAAATTTCCCAAATACATTGGCGCGGGCACCTATAACCGCTTGGCCCGGCTGTTTATTCAAGAAGCGCTAGAAGAAGAGGAAACGAGCGGCTCTGAGACGGGCATGCCAACCGCTACCCCTTGTGAGGATTGATTCTAATCGGCCTAACGCCCTTTTACTACCCAATACTAGAGAGGCAATGTGCAAAATCGAGGCGTTGCCAATGAAAAAGAACGGCAACGCATGGCCTTATAGCAGCGACCTTTCTGCTTAGCCTGTAGAGTCTGCTTTGCTTATATTAAAGATGGCTCAGGCGGGATTTGAACCTGCGACCTTGGGCTTATGAGTCCCCTGCTCTAACCACTGAGCTACTGAGCCATGCACTGAAATTTCCAGCTTTATTAAGCTACCACATTGAGTGGGCGATCGCCAGAATCACTGCCATAAAATCCAACAGATTAATGCCTCTCGTGTTCTTCTAGCTTGTCGGTCAAAAGGAGATAGCTCAAAAGCGAGGCAGAAGCGACCCTTAGGCCACCTCCGCCTCACCTCGGGGGGCTAGCTGACTGCCTCTTTGGCGAGAAACTGTTCTAACTCAGTGAGAGCATCGGCATCCACCTTAGTCTGCATGGGGCAGAACTTGGGCCCACACATTGAGCAGAACTCGGCAGTTTTATAGATATCGGCAGGCAGCGTCTCATCGTGATACTCCCGTGCTCGTTCGGGGTCTAGAGAAAGCTCAAATTGCCGATTCCAGTCAAAGTTGTAGCGTGCATGGGAGAGTTCATCGTCGCGATCGCGCGCACCAGGGCGATGGCGGGCGATATCTGCGGCGTGGGCTGCAATCTTATAGGCAATCAAGCCACTCCGCACGTCCTCTGCATTAGGCAGTCCCAGATGCTCCTTCGGCGTCACATAACAGAGCATGGCTGTGCCATACCACCCCGCCATGGCTGCCCCAATGGCGCTAGTGATGTGGTCATAGCCCGGGGCAATGTCAGTTACCAACGGCCCCAACACATAGAAGGGCGCTTCAGAACACTCCTCCATTTGCTTGCGCACGTTGAACTCAATCTGATCCATCGGCACATGCCCCGGCCCTTCCACCATCACCTGCACATCATGCTCCCAGGCTTTGCGGGTGAGCTGTCCTAAGGTTTTCAGTTCTGCCAGCTGCGCTTCGTCTGAGGCATCATGCTGGCAGCCAGGGCGCAGGGAGTCCCCTAAGCTAAACGCCACATCGTAACGTTTGAAAATTTCGATAATGTCTGAAAAGTGGGTGTAGAGCGGGTTTTGTTTATGATGATGCAGCATCCACCGCGCTAAAATGCCCCCGCCGCGAGACACAATGCCCGTAATGCGATCGCGCACCAAGGGCAAATGCTCCAGCAAAATTCCAGCGTGGATGGTCATATAGTCCACGCCTTGCTGGGCGTGGGTCTCGATCACATGGAGGAAATCATCTGCCGTTAGATTTTCCACATTGCCATGCACCCGCTCCATAGCCTGATAAATCGGCACGGTGCCAATGGGAACGGAAGACGCTTGGATGATGGCGGTGCGGATGATGTCTAAATCGCCACCGCCCGTAGATAAATCCATCACCGTATCTGCACCATATTTCACGGCCAAGTGCAGCTTTTCTAGCTCTTCATCAATGCCAGAGGAATTAGGCGATGCACCGATATTGGCATTAACCTTGCAGCTAGACGCAATGCCAATGCACATAGGCTCTAAGTTCGTGTGATTGATATTGGCGGGAATAATCATTCGTCCCCGTGCCACCTCGTCTCGAATCAGCTCAACGGGTAAGCGCTCCCGCTGCGCTACGTACTGCATCTCTTCTGTGATGCTCCCTTGACGCGCATAGTACATCTGCGACACATTGCTGTGCCCGCGTCGCGTTGCAACCCAGTCTGATCGCATATTCAGTTCCTCAAAGTAAACAGCTTCCCTCCGCCGGTATTAGCCGGACTCAGGTTCTAAGGGTCTAATCTCAGCCTGGACAGATTTGCTCAGGCACCCCTAGCTGGCTGAAATCATATCACCAATGACGGGCGCAAAGCTACGAATTTTAAGCAAACGTGAATTCGTTAGCGCTGTTTTAGTCCGGCGCTGCAGAGCTGAGACAACGCTAAGCCGTGCTGACGTTAACCCAGGATTTACTGGAGCACGAGTCGAGAGCAGCAAAAAAGATGATCCCAGATCCTAAGGGCTGTATACAGGACGACAAAAACAGTTATTTCATGGGCGTTTTGGAAAAACTCAGGGTGGTTTTTTGCCGAATTTGCGAGGTTTTTATTTCTTATTTTTGAGGAGATTTTTCCCCATAGATTCCACACACTTTCCACAGGTTTTCCATAGTTTTCCACAGGCAATTCTGTTTTTTCCACAGCCCTCAACGACGCCATGCGGGGTTGATCGATTTACTGGGGAATATGGGGCGATCGCCCGTTTTCTCATAAATCTCGCCATTTCGTGAACTTGCGTAACGAAAATTGGCTTCGAACCCGCATTCCTTCGTTAGCCTTTTTAAATCCTAAAGTGGCTCTTAAGCTTTCTGGGCGTTGACAACCCTCCCCCCCCTTGCCGCACAATGATGCGACACGAACGAAACCGATCCGCCCAGTCAACAGATTTCCACAGCTGTCTATTGTGTGATGTGGAGATTTGTCAAGAGGGTTTAGGGTCGCTTCTATGTCCCTGTAAATCGACCTGGTAATACATCCTGTAGTATCGGGCTGGCGATGGGGCGTTCCATGTTCCATCCATCCTGTTGTTCTCTAATCTTGTTGGTTTAGTTTTCGGCAGAGTTGTCAACCATCAAGGCTTAATTTTTAGTGTCGTCTTTGCCACTCAGCGCAGAATTTCGTCAGCAGACTGACGTGAATAGAGTTCTGTGTAATTTTGGGCGCATCGTCCGCAGTTTTAACCCACAGCTTCCAGTGAGGATTTAGTTATGAACGCAACCGTGAGCATCTTGGCAGAAATTCCTGAAGATCTTCATCTATCTTTGCAGGGCTATCTCGACACCCACCCCGACTGGGATCAGGACCGTGTTTTTATTGCAGCGCTATCGCTGTTTTTATTGCAGAATGGCACCAATGAAGCGCCTGGCAGTTCTGTCGGCTATCGGCGGGCCGCCCGCGTCTATTTAGACACGTTGTTCAAGCACGCCGTCTAAGCGCCGTCTAACCAGCTAGCTATTTATCTGAGGTTTCTCTATCTTGAGGCATCCTCAAGCTATGCTCAAAACCCTCGCATTGCGGGGGTTTTAATCTATCTGACCCTTACTCATGGCTGACTGTGCCGCCACGTTGCTAACGGGAATTGGCATCCCATAGGGAAACCCCAGGCCCGAATGCCACCTCTCTTTGCAGACGCGTACGTTGCAGATCGTTGCAATCCATGAAGTGCTTTGGGTGAGGGGGTTTACCAACGCTATGATCAGAACCGGGAAGAAAGGAACAGGATCATGAGCTATCTCTGGTTTAAAGCGTTTCATATCGTCGGCATTGTCGCCTGGTTCGCGGGCTTATTCTATTTGCCTCGGCTGTTTGTGTATCATGCCGAAGCCTACGAGCAGCCAGAACCGGCGCGCACCATTCTGACGAATCAATATCAGATTATGGAGCGGCGGCTTTATAGCATCATCATGACGCCAGCGATGCTCCTCACCATTGCGATGGCGATTGGGCTGGTGTCTACTGAGCCAGAGGTTCTAAAGCAACCCTGGTTTCATGCAAAGATGGCATTTGTGGTTCTGCTGATTGGCTACCATCACTACTGCAAGCGGCTGATGAAAAAGCTGGCCTTGGATGAATGCAAAATGACCGGGCAGCAGTTCCGTTGGTTTAATGAAATTCCTACCGTTCTATTCATTGTGGTGGTGATGCTAGCGGTCTTTAAGAACAGCTTGCCGACGGATATTACGGTCTGGGGCATAGCTGGGATGGTCGTTGCGTTTGCGGTGGCGATTCAGCTATATGCTCGAAAGCGGCGGCTAGCAAAAGAGCGTGCGGCGTCTGATGAGCCTCTGGCTAAGGAGCCTCTAACAGAGAAAGAAGTGGGCAGTGCCGCATCGTCTTAAAATGGGCGATCGCCCTCATCTTCAACGCTTTCAACGCTAATGCTCACGATTAAGACGGTGTTTGTGGCGCTGGCCACGCCTAACCTAATTGTCATGACGGCGTTCTATCGCCAGTTACTGGGTCAAGAGCCTGCCAATCAGATTCCCCAGGTGTATGCTGAGTTTTTGCTCGATGGCATGCGCTTAGGGCTCTTTGTGCCCAGTAGGGAAAACCCTGAATTTCAACAGCCAATGCCAGGTCGGCTCAGCCTTTGTCTAGAGGTAGCGGATTTAGAGGTGGCGATCGCAGCGGTGCAACAGGCCTATGCTGCAATAGACCCCGCAGGCTCTCAAACACGACCATTGGGCGACATTAAAACGGCATCCCACGGGCGAGAGATCTATGCCTATGATCCAGATGGGAATCGGATTATTCTGCATGAGGGCACATAGGGCATGATGTCGATGACAATAGTGCGCTGGCTGATGGCGATCGCCGCTGTTTTGGGTGGAACTGGAGTTGCTGCAGGGGCGTTTGCCTCTCATGCGCTGCGGAGCCGGTTGAGCGATCGCGCCTTAGAAATTTTTGACGTGGGGACTCGCTACCAACTGATCCATGCGGTGGCGCTGCTGCTGGTCGCTGGTTTATTGTGGCAGGCTGAAGCCGGGCGATCGCTCTTAACCGCAGCTGGCGTTAGTTTCATCGTCGGTACGCTGATCTTCTCTGGAAGTCTCTATGCTCTTAGCCTCAGCGGCATCAAGTGGTTAGGGGCCATCACTCCCCTCGGTGGCGCAGGCTTTTTGATCGGGTGGCTTTGTCTGTTAATTGCAGCATTCAGTATTAAATAGAGGGGCGAGAGGGGCGATCGCTCTTCTGATGCTGCTACCTTTGGGTCTCAGACTTCGGTTGTCAAGGCTTGGTTTTGGGGCCATAGCTATGAAACAAAACCCAATGACATCATGCTCTAGTATTCATAGCGTTGTGGAACCTTTGCATCGCAAGAGTGTCACTGCACTGGTTCTCCTAGCTAAACCAAGAGCTGCAACAGCCTCAGTTTGGGATAAACTCCAAACCTTTCTAAGCCCAAACTTGGGTTGCAACGTCAGTTCAACAAATGCACAAAGCCATTCTGCCCGCGACGAAGACAGAATGGCTTAGCGTTGTTTCAGTCCCGCAGCGCAGGACGGAAACAACGCTACCGAACTTATGTGGTTGCAACACACCAAAAAAAAGCGGTGAAAGGCACATAAAACCAACCTTTCACCGACACCATGTTGAGTTGAGGTTCCCTTTCAAATATCAATACGCAAAAGTCCGCATAAGGGATGCATGCAGCCGCAATACATCTGAATGCATCCCAGCGGCTTAGCCTATCCCTTCCGGCCAATGCCCACATAACGGAAGCCAGCGGACTCTAGAGCCTCCTGGTCGAGATAATTGCGACCGTCGATAATGACCGGATTATTCATTAGCTTTGACACTTTTGCGAAGTCAATATTCTTGAATTCTTTCCAATCGGTCACTAGCACCAACGCATCACAGCCATCGGCCAAACGCTCAGGATCTGTCTCCACACTGACGTTTGACAGCCCGTGCCGCATCCCAGTTTGAGCCACTAAAGGGTCGTAAGCCTTAACCTTGGCACCCAAGCGAGTTAGCTGCTCAATCAGATCTAGCGCAGGGGCATCGCGCATATCGTCGGTATCTGGCTTAAAGGTCAGACCCAAAAGCCCCACGGTTTTCCCTTTCAAGATTTTGAGCACTTGCTGCAGTTTTTCGACGGCAATCATGCGCTGGCGGCGGTTTACGCTGACGGCTGCCTTGAGCAATTCTGCCTCATAGCCGTAGTCATCTGCTGTATGAACCAGTGCCGCCACATCTTTGGGGAAGCAGGAGCCACCCCAGCCAATGCCAGCCTGCAAAAACTTGCTGCCAATGCGAGAATCCAACCCAATTCCTCGGGCTACCTGGGTGACATCGGCACCCACGCGATCGCAGATATTCGCAACTTCATTAATAAAGCTGATTTTGGTGGCTAGGAATGCATTCGAGGCATACTTCACCATTTCGGCTGAGCTGATGTCAGTCACCACCACTGGCACGGTTGGCCCGCTCTTGTCTTCGGCAAATTGACGAGACACAATCGGCGCATACAGCTCCTTCATCATGGCGATCGCCCGAGAGCTGTTGCTGCCCAACACAATCCGGTCAGGATTAAAGGTATCCAATACCGCTGAACCTTCCCGCAGAAATTCAGGATTGCTAACAACATCAAAGTCCGCTTCGATTCCGGGTGTTGCAACCGCGACCCCACCGCCAGCGGGCACCGCTGCCTGCTGGCGTTCCGCTACGCCATCCATCACAATCATTCGCACCCAGTCTCCAGAGCCAATTGGCACCGTAGACTTGTTCACAATAACCTTATACCCTCCATTCAGGTGCGCTCCAATGCCGCGCGCCACTGCTTCCACATAGCGGGTATCGCTCTCACCCGTGGGTAGAGGGGGTGTCCCTACCGCAATAAACAGAATTTCACCGTGGGTCACACCTGCCGCTAGGTCAGACGTAAACTGAATCCGACCCTCCTGAAGGGAAGATGTCATTAACTCAGACAACCCCGGCTCATAAATTGGGGATTGCCCTGACGTCATCAGCTTGACTTTTTCTTCATTATTGTCAACGCAGATCACATCATGCCCAATATGAGCTAAGCAAACACCGGTCACTAGTCCAACGTATCCTGTTCCAATAACACAAACTCGCATGGATTTTAACCTCTTACGAAAACAGGTAATGGGAAACAATGTGCAAAGGGGCGCACTGAGTTTCAGCCTCAAGATCAGCTCTATACAACAGATGCTGAAGGAACAGCCGCCACCCGATCACCCATCCGCGCACTGAAATCGTCAACAGTTAACTTCAGGCCTTCGCTGAGTTGCACGGTTGGCTCCCAGCCACCAAGATGGGTTTTTGCGCGGGTGATATCTGGCTGACGACGGCGCGGGTCATCCTGGGGCAACGGCTCATATTTCAGAGCTAGGGATGGATTCACCATATCTCTCACAGCTTCAGCAAGCTGCAAAATTGTATATTCTCCAGGGTTCCCCAAATTGATCGGTCCGATATAGTCTCCATTCATCAATCGCATCAGCCCTTCAACCAAATCTGAAACGTAGCAGAAGCTACGAGTCTGAGAGCCATCACCATAGACCGTCAGTGAATTGCCTTGAAGCGCTTGAACCACAAAATTGCTAACCACTCGACCATCATTTTCTAACATGCGTGGGCCGTAGGTGTTGAAAATACGCGCCACGCGGATTTCTACGTCATTTTGGCGATGGTAGTCAAATGCCAACGTTTCTGCAACACGCTTGCCCTCGTCATAGCAACTGCGGATGCCGATTGGGTTCACATTGCCCCGATATTCTTCGACTTGAGGATGAACCTCAGGATCTCCATAGACTTCAGACGTTGAGGCCAGCAAAAAGCGCGCTTTGATGCGCTTGGCAAGGCCCAACATGTTTAAAGTACCCATCACGTTGGTTTTGATGGTCTTCACGGGATTGTATTGATAATGTATCGGAGACGCTGGACAGGCCAAGTGGTAGATTTGGTCTACTTCTAGCCGAATCGGCTCCGTAATGTCGTGGCGGATCAATTCAAAATAAGGATTATCCATCCACTTCAAAATATTGCGCTTGTGCCCAGTGTAAAAGTTGTCGAGACAGACAACCTCATTCCCCTGGTTCATCAAACGGTCGATGAGATGAGAACCAATAAACCCTGCACCACCAGTAACTAGAATTCGCATAGCTTTATGTTTGAATGGGACAAAAAAGACGTTGCATCAGCTATCGGCGGCGGACTGTGGAACGGGATGTTGCAGGGAGGTGCCACCTGAGCGACAACTATCGCAACGCCTAGCCCCAACCGTATTTCCAACTACTATGAGTTTAAGTAAGGTTAATACGCCGCCGTATTATTACTGATTTGCTTAGCAAAGTATACCTAGCTGAGATGAAGGATCGGGTAATCGCCCTAGCAGTTCATTAAAACTTCAACTCTGGGTGAATCCAGACTGAAGCCCATCATCCAGGCCAAGCTTTATTTGCAGCGTTTTCACGACAGAGGACTATTGCAAGGACTGCTAAGGACTGTTGCAGTGGGAACCCTGCGCTGCATAGCGCTCACTGCAAAGCGATGGCTGTTTCACGCGAAAATTGCTGTAACGTTAGCTCAGATTTTAGGATTATGGAACGTTGGGGTTTGGGGCGATGGGCAAAACCCTGAATCTGTCCTGCTTCATGCCAAATTAATCAAGCACTGCTGCAAGCGTTGAAGTCTGCAATTTAGATTGCCTACAGAATAGTTATTGGAATATCTCAAACAGTCGTTACGAACGGCCAATATAGCGGACACCAAAACCAAAGGAAAATTCTATTGCTAATGATTACTCCAGAAATGCTTTGGCCTGGTCATCATTTTGACTTTTACTCAAGGTTTGATCCTGTTCTCAGCGTTTCTTGAACTTGGCGATAGAGGTTTTCTACTAGCTGCTGATCTCGCACTTGAGCTAGGCCCTCATAGCTGCCTTGCAAAATCATTTCAGCTTGCTGTTCTAAAACGATTCGGTCATGTGGACGATGGGTGCAGCTACCAATTTGGGCGATCGCTCTTAACAAATGCAGCGTTACAGCAATATCCGCTTTCCCATAATGGCGAATTTGATCAAATGCAATATTAACGAGCTGGTCAAATGCCAAAGGTTTAGCAATGATTCGCAATTTATGTTCTTCATCGTAGCGATACATTGAGGGGAGTTTGCGTTCAGCCAACCGCGATAGCCCCGCGCCAAGACGATCAATACATCGAATTGCTGTGAAGGGATCGTTGATGCCAGGGGAGAGCGTACGCAGGGCAATTTCGACTAATTGGTTAATCGGAAACTCCACATCCTGCTGCTCTGTTCTCTCGTTACCTAACAAAAATGCCCGATTAATTTCGTGGATCAACTTTTGGTTGACCTGGCTGTGTGGATATACTCGGATGATGCGGTTGCCTTTGGTTATAAACTCTCCTGGCTTGAGTGGCAGGTATAGCAACAACTTATATCGGCAGGCTAATTTCATCAACAATTGGTCATCAATGACTTGCAAATAACCTGTTTGAGTAGATTTAATCGAGCAAGCTTGGGTATTGAGTTCTTCAGGAATTGCTTCGATTGGGTGGTATGCGTCTTCTGATTCTGGTTGTCCGATCTCTTCTGGAAACAGGCGATCAATTGCGTCATCTAGTTCGTCAGCAACATCTGCAATCACATGAGATGCTTGAATAATGGTTGAGGCGTGATGAATAAAGTAAATTAGCACTCCTATACTGGCAATGGCTAGCAGAATGCTAATGGTGACGGAGAATTGGGGTACAAAATAGTCATAATCTTCCCCATGGATCATTCGCAGCACTAACAAACAATATAGGAACGTGGCAATGAACGTGCCTAAGACAATTTGGTTTCCTTTATCTTGCATAAAATTTCGCAGCAGGCGCGGCCCAAAGTTAGATGCGGCAAGCTGCAACGCAACAATTGTGATAGAAAAGGCTGTTGCGGCAACGGTCATCATTGAACTGGCGATCGCAGACAGTAATGCTCTTGCTCCGTCTGGCCCACCTGCATAGATCCAACTGATTTCGCCAGTCTGAATCGCCTCTGCTTGATCAATGGCTAACATCGAAAACGCTAATACCATGCCACCCAACGCCATCAAGCTAGGCAAGAACCAATAGCTTGACTGTAAGGAATCCCAAAATTTGCGGAGTTTAACATTTCTCATTTATTATTTTCCTATTGAACTATTAAACAGACGTACCTACTCTGTTGAGCTTAGTTCTCTAAATTGCTGAGATTTTATGATTGATTGGGAGGGTCAAGTACGGTCACGTTTACCAGAGGTGTAACGTTGATTCGTTGCGCGATCAGGCGAGTTTGAATGGTCTGAGTTAACCGATCGCGAATGGTTTCATTGGGTTCTGCTGTGTCGGGCGATCGCTGCACATATACAACAGTCAATAATGTGTTCTGTCCTGAAATGTCTGATCGGGTGAAGCGCACATCAGATTCCACTAATTGAGCGGAAGGGTCTTGTTCAATGACCTGATAAACTTCAGCATTGGCCCGTTGGGCAAGACTAGCCCGCTCCAAATTTGGTGGGTTATTAAATTGCCAGATCAATAATCCAACTACCGCTCCTATCGTAATCAAAAGAGCGATTGGAAAAACTATCTTTTTGCCCCGTTTGTATCTAGCTCCTCGGGTTGATAGCCCGACTCCGCGAAACAGCAGCGATGCGGATAAATTAATGCCACACAGCTGCAAAAGCAGTAGAAACACGCCACCTGTCACCATGTCCCACCGACCGATGGCTATAGACATCCCCACAACCCCAGCGGGTGGGGCAAGAGAGGCGGCCACAAGCATTCCGGTTGCAGCTCCAGAAACCAGGCTGCTGCGTTCTGATTGCACTAAATTTAGTGCCCCGGCAGCTCCAGCCGTTAAGGGTAGCAAAATCGCCACGGCAGAAACTTGACTGCGCTCTAGCAGTTGCGGTGTGGCGATCGCCTGTTGAAACACTACGCTCAGGATGGCGGTTACGGCAATTGTCACACTCAATGCAATGAAGTATCTCAACAGGCTGCGGCCCAAAAGTTTGCGATCGCCTCGTGCTGTTGCAAGGGCGACATTCATCGCGGGCCCTGCAAAGGGTGCAATAAGCATCGCGGCCGTTAGAAGATAGGCCGTGTTAGTGTAAAGCCCAATCCAAACTACTATCCCGGCAAGGGCGGCATATCCTAAAAAACCGTTCCAAGACCCTACACTTTGCAAGCCCGATAGAAATATCTCGACTGGGCTACGCAGCTCGACATTTGTAACTTGGTCTGCGGCTTGATTAGCCGGTGGGTGGAGTGCCATCACGCCAGACGGTGCTAGGGTTATCTGCACATCCGTCAACGCCTCCAACTGATCCAGGAGTCCCTCAACCTTCCGGTTAGAAATATGCAGAATAACCAAATCCAAGGCGCGATCCAGGCTGTTTGCTTCCATCTGAGCCAGATGTATGCCCTGATGCTCTTGGGCGATCGCCAGCACTTCCTTTCCATGCCCACGCGGAACTTGAATGATAAGTTGACGCATAACTTGCTTTGTTATAACTAGACCGATGCAACCCACTACAAAATTCGGAATTTTACATAGCTTGCACAGCAAATGGGGTAGGATTTTCTGTCGCTTCGAATAGGACTTTAATGACGGCAAGCGATTTGAATTAACGTTTGCGAGTTGCGAGTGATGTGATGTTTGGAAAGGTGGAATAGGTAGGTTTTTCCAAAAAACGCATTGATTTTATTTCTGATTTCATTTTCATAGAGTGGATATAACTCAACATCTCATATCAATCTCCGTTTCAATCTCTAGCAACAGGAAGATTTAGTCTTTTATTTTGAACCTCAGCGCAGAACCGATGGCTTTACTCCACACTGCTGTGGACTCAAAACGATGCATTATTCAGCATAAAAATCCCTAATCTCGATACGTGTTGAGCCACACGCGTCGAAATTAGGGGTTTATGGTTGGATTTGGCCTGAAATCACTGCTGTGTTGACTAATTCCCGAGCAGTCATTACACAACTATTCAGACTATCTAGAGGCTTGTCTGGGGAGCCTGTCTCGGTGTTCAGCGAGATCGCATGCTAACAGCAACAAGGTTACGGGCTGGCTTCAGGAGGGGCTGCTTCCTCGAAAGGGGGAGGAGCCTCCTCTTGTCCGACGGGAGCAGGTGCTGCTTCGGGGGGTGCCTCAGGCAGTACATCTGCGGGCGGCACCTCTTCCGGTGGGACTTCTGCTGGTGGGGCTTCTGCTTCAGGCTCAACAGGGGCTGCGTCGGCTGGCGTATCGGCTGGAGCGTCTGCTGGAGCGTCAGGCGATGCCTCAGGAGCTGGCGCGACTTGGGTTTCCGCAGGGGGTGTGCCAAGAATACTGGCGTCGCCATCCACATAAAATAGACCTGCAGCGGCAGCGGTCATGATGGTGGCGAGGGTTCCTACAAAGAGTGCCTTCCAGCCGAGAGAGGCGATTTCGCGGCGGCGAGTCGGAATAAGAGCGCTGATACCTCCCACAAAGATGCCGACAGAGGCGAGGTGGGCAAACCCCGATAGGGCATAGCTGATAATTACCAAAGCGCGATCGCTCAATTCCCCCGTGGCTGAGGCTACCGCAAGCTCCTGATAGGGTGGGATGGCGGTTTCGAATAAGCGCCGCCCAATAATGACAGAGGAGCGCCACAGTTCATCCCACTCTAGCGACACACCGGTGAGCACCGTAAGCGGCATAAATAGAATGCCGAGTAGGTTTTGCAAGGTAATCACTTCAAAGAATTCGCCAAAAATACCGGGCAAATTCGCTAGCCCTGCAAACACTTGGTTGATTAGATAAACAAACGCCAGAATCAAAATCAGCACAGCGGCAATGGAGACGGCCATTTTTACCCCATCGAGTGCGCCGACAATGGCTGCATCTAACGGGCTAATGCGCTCTTTTCGGGCAGTTTCAGCGTGTGTATGGGTGGTGCGATCGCCCACTAAATGGGCTTCATCATCTACCAGGTCGGCTGGCACCTCTCTGCCGGTGGTGTCTTCAGGAATTCCCCCTGCGGTTAGGGGCACGCCAGTTTCTGGCAGCACAATTTTTGATAGCACAAAGCAGGCGGGAATCGACATAATGGAGGCCGAGACTAGGTGCCCTGCAATGTTGGGGAACACATCGCGCAATACCCCGGCATAGACGGCCAGAGTTGAGGATGCTGAGGTGCCAAAACAGCAGGACAAGACGGTCAGCAGCTCGCTGCGAGTCATTTTGCTGAGAAACGGCTTAACGGCGATCGCCGACTCGATCCCCACAAAGATATTGGCGGCACCGCTGAGGGATTCTGCCCCGCTGAGACGCATGGTGCTATAGAAAATCCAGGCGAAGAAGGCCGTGATTATCTGCATAATCCCCAAGTTATAGAGCAGCGCCATAAACCCAGAGAAAAAGATCACCGCTGGCAACACCCGAAAGGCAAACACATAGCCCAACTGAACGGCGCACAACCCCGGCAAGACTTCTCCGGGCACTGGCGGGGTGCAGGTTGCTCCCTCTGCTAAGGGGCTGAGCAGCAGCGGCTCTTGCCCGGGCAGCGGCACCAAGCTGCGACCAAACACAAACCGTGCGCCAAAGTCCACGGCTTCGAACAGCACATTGATGGAGTTCCCAAATATTTCAACCAGATCACGGGTAAAGGGAACCCGAAACACAAAGAACCCCAGCACTAGCTGCAGCATGATGCCAGTGATGACAATTCGCCAAGGGAAGAGGCGCAAGCTGCGTTTTTCAGAAAACGCCCAAGCTACCAGACACAAGCCTACGATCCCGACTAGGGACATTAAATTGAGAAACCCCATATGGCAGAAGCCTCCGCGACTGGCAAGCAAACACGCCTGAATTCTAATCTAAGACGTTCCAGAATTTTCACCCTTTTTATGAAGCGGAGGATTAGCGTTAAGACTGCTCTCTCGATTACCGAGTGATAACGCCAGACTAAATCTGGGCTGAATAACGGTTTTAAGCCCTTGGCTTGCCCAGCATACTGGCTGTGGTGCAGGCAGTATGCTGGGCAATCAGCGTTAGGATGAGGGGGTCTTCTTTACCATTTTATTTGGGCGATCGCCTATGGATGCTTTTGCTCCCGTTCCGCCAGCGTGGACTGAGCCAGCCGTGCATGCCGTTGAGTTTTGTTGCCCTCAGTGTCGAGCGGCTGCCACTGAGGCGCACCAAGTGTGGATGAATCGGCGATCGCCCGTCTTTACAGAAGATCACGGTCGCAAGTGGCAAGAATTTTATCGCTGCAATTGCGGCACAGCCTGGTGGGCTTGGAGTAGCGATCGCCCGCCCAGCGACCTCGCCAAGCCCGACTCAACCGAGCCCATGTGGTGGCTCGATCGCGGCATTGAGGATGTGTAGCAACCCCATACAGCAACATTTGGGACTTGCTATCTGGGACTCGCCACATGAGAGACGCTGAGACTTAGCCCCCTATGGTCTGGCGCAGCTGGATAAGGCCGAGGGCGATCGCACCACTTAATGCAGCAGCAGCGGGCACTGTCACCCCCCACGCTAGCGCAATGGGCCGCAGCGTTTTCCCCTGAATGGCAGAGGCGTGGGATGGTTTCGCCGCCAGCCGCGCCAGCCCCACGCCGACCACCGCCCCCACCAGTGCATGAGACGTTGACACGGGGAGCCCCAGCCTGCTTGCGAGCAGCACAGTGGCAGCAGTCGCAAACTCGGCAGCAAAGCCCTGACTCGGGTCGAGCTGTAGAATTTCCTTGCCGACGGTTTGAATCACCCGTCCCCCCGCCATCACCAACCCCAGCACGATGCCCCCTGCCCCTACTCCCAACACCCACAGCGGCAGCGCGGCAGAGTGGAGCGGCACCTGCTGGGTGCGCTGAATTGTCAGAATGACTGAGAGCGGGGCAATGGCATTGCCAACGTCATTAGACCCATGGGCAAAGGCAACGCAGCCCGCCGTCACAATCTGTAAGCGGGCAAAGCTGGCCTGCACAGAACCACTGCGCAACGCGGCTAAGGTTAGCAGTCCCGTGGCGATCGCCCCCACTCCCAGCGGTAGCACTGGCGGCACCAGTCCATTAGACGCCGTTGAGAGAGGGAGGGCGATCGCCACCTGAGGCCAAATTACGGCACCCACTACCATGACCCATCCACTACAGAGCCAGGGTAGCCATTCGTATAACTGCGCTAGGGGAAGCGGAGCCGTCAAAATCCATCGCTCAATCGTGCGGTAAAGGACAGCGGCGATCGCCCCGCTCAGCAGCGGCGTCACCACCCAAGCCAGAGAAATGGCGCCGACAACTGACCAATGGACGACCGTTGCCCCGGCACTCACAACCCCAAACCCGGCGATCGCCCCGACCACTGCATGAGACAGTGACACGGGTATCCGTAACCATGTGGACAACTGTAGCCACACCCCAGCCGCCAACAGCACTGCTACCATCCCTGTCGCTAGCAGTTGGGGCTGTGGGGCAAAGGCTGACACCTCTAGCACCTCTGTCGCAAGGGTGCTGGCTACCCTTGACCCTAGTAGCAGCGATCCCAATAGCTCCATCACAGCGGCGATCGCCAAGGCCTGCCGCAGCGATAGTGCCCCTGAGCCAACCGAAGTGCCCATCGAATTCGCGACATCGTTCGCACCCAGATTCCAGGCGACGTAAAATGCTAAGGCGCAGATCAATCCAAATTCAATCATCAATAGGATTAGAGTCAGCGTTAGGGAGCGGTATTCAGGTCATGAGGTTGTAGGGATGCAGCCTGTCTAGTACAACCTGATGACCAATCTTAATGACCCATTTTTCAACTGCATAAATTCTAGAGACTGTTCTAACTTTCAACTGCTCTAACTTTCAACTAAGGAGAGGATTGCATTGGCTAGAGTTTTGGTTACTCTAGAGTTTAGGTTCTCTAGGGGTTAGGTGATTGAGCGATTGCCCCATTATCAATTTCGTACATCAAATTCGCCCAAATAATGCAGTCTACAGTCTGAACCATCGCATGACGGCTTATGCCACAACTGTAGCGTTATAGTCCGCGCCCTATCAGGCTCCATCATGTCTTCCTCCTTGCCTGCACCCGCCACATCCACTGCTCAGACCGTGACTCTGCGGGTGGCGATCGCCCGGCTAAAACGGCCCATCACGACAGCACTACAACGCGGCTATACTCATGCAGAGGTCGCGGCACTGCTGTCCCAAAGCGGCATTCCCATTTCTGCTAACTCGCTCCGCTACTACCTGCGGGCGATCGCCCAGCCCGCTCGCCCCGCTAAATCGTCCTCTGCCTCTCGGTCTGCCTATCGTTTAGCCGATCAGCCTGCCCCGCCTCAATCGGTGCTGTCGCTAAAACGGGCGCTATCAGCAGCACCAACCTCTCGCCTGCGCCGCAATGTAGAAGATGTGATGGACTATCTACTCGACGATGCGGCTCTCTGAAGAATTTTTCTGCAGATGGCACGGTTGGACGAAGTTGCTAGTGAATATAGATAAGGCATTGCATCGTTGGGATGCGTGTTCAATAGGTCTTAGGAAATTTCCAGAAAAGAAGATACTAGCTTCAATCCAGCGACTACAGCCGCTGTAGGGAAACTACTTTCCAAAAGTCGCCTTAGTCAATGCTCAGCAGGTCGAAAAAAGATATGGTGGACAATCGCTCTACGCATTCAAAATATCGGAATTCCAGGTTACGAATAATGATGTCTGGGTCTTTAGTGCTGCAAAGTGGAACGTTTGGATTAATATCTGGCGGCATCTTGGGGCTGCTTTTTGGGTTATGTTTTTTCTCGGCTGCTTTGTGGACTGGTGCAGTAGGTGCGGGTTTGGGGCTTGCGTTGGGGTTGGTGAATGGACTGTTTCTGAGTGTAATAACAGGCTTATTTTTCTTTCCGCTGCTGCACATTCGGCTTTATCAAGCAACAGCCATCGTGATGAGTGCATTAATATCTGGTGCAGGCACTGCCAGTTTTGGCCCTTGGTATTTTGCAGAAAAAGTGATGACGCCTAGTTCAGCAGTTTTCATCGGGTTTAATTCTGTCATGGCTTCACTCATTGCAGGCTTAGCTGGTGCGTTAATAGGCCAATATATCGCTCAATGGTATGAACAGACCTGGATGAGAGAGTCGCAAGTGCCCCCAGGGCAGAGGATACCATTCGGGGTGATCGCCCCAAACCCAAGACATCACCTACGTCAGGCCTTCTGTGCTCAACGTCGAGTCTGGCTAGGCGTTTCGGTCTTGGCATTGCTCAGCCCATTGGTTGGAAACTGGCTGTTGCGTCGCTTAGTTTGCGGTACTCAGGACGTCATCACTTGCCTGCCCTCTCCACGTCTTTATACATCAGTCATCGCCGGGTTCAAGGCCTCTAGTCCTGCAGTGGTGATTATTCTTCTAATAGTTGCATTCCGGAAATGGCGAGCCAACTGCTAAAGTTGCTAGCAATACAGTCAGTTCTATTGCAATAAAACCAGATGCAATAGAACCAGATCTGAGTGATTAGACCTTTCGCTTTGTAAGGGTTTCGGCTCACCAAACCCTTCTAACTATTGGCTAGCGTCACGAGTATGAAGCAAGCTTCCATTACGATACGGCCTGGCTGTAGGCCGTGCTGCTGCGCCCGTAGCGCTGTGCAGTCGCCCGCATGTATTCCACATTGAACCGATAGCCGACGTTTCTCACTGTTTGAATCAGATTTGGATGACGGGGGTCATCTTCAATTTTTTTCCGCAGTGACAGCACATGCGTATCGACGGTGCGGCGATTGTCGATTTCATCGGGCCAAGCCTTTCTTAGCAGCTCAGCTCGGCTCAGCGGCAGGCCTCCCGCCTGGGCCAGCACATACAGCAAGCTAAACTCTTGCGGTGTTAGGTCGACGACTTCCCCCTTAAAGTAGACCCGGCGTTGCACCAAATCGATTCTAAGGTCGCCATACTCCATGAGTGTTGAGGCTGGCATGGCGCGATTGCGGCGAATGAGAGCATCCACCCGCGCCAAAAATTCTTGCATACCAAAGGGCTTTGTGAGATAGTCATCGGCTCCGGCACGCAGACCCGTCACCACATCTACCTCGGTGCCGCGTGCCGAAAGAATCATCATCAGCGGTTGATAGTTTTGGTACAGCCAGCGGCAAAATTCTAAGCCGTCGCCGTCGGTCAGATCAATATCGAGAACGAGCACGCGAGGCTGGCGATTGAGAAAGATGTCTCGACCCTGCTGCAAGTTGGCAGCCTGATGCACCGTGAAGCCTGCCTGTTGCAAGTGCCAGCTAAGGAGCGATCGCAGGTGAGGATTGCCCTCAACAACTTGGATGCCATTGGTTGCCACGGCGCTCTAGATCCCCAGCAGGGTTATCTCCTTAAACTTAACAGAGCCCCCCCTAGGGTTTTGTAAACCCCGTTACGTGGTCTGGGTGTTCAGGCAGCGGATTTGCTTCGGCCGGAGTAGATTGGCAGCATTCTGCCTAAAAATGGACATTTGGCTCAGGTTTTAGAGTCTAAATGTGCGACCACACCAGCTTTGCCCAATTCTCGCACGAGCCGCAGCGCTTGATGGCAGTAGAGCGATTTAGGGAGGAGCGTTGGCAGTTGCTCCATCGTATCGCGCGCGAGCTGAATGGGGCAGCCCGTGACGCGGGCGATCGCCGTGGCCCCGGCAAAGCTAGCATCTTGAGTATTCGCGTGATCAATTCTCACCCACCAGGTTTGGGCTAGGCGTTCGTTGCGCTCGATTCGCTGCAGGCTATGGCTGTTGGCTAATACTACTAGGCGATCGCCCTCATGCAGCCGCACATCATCCGACGGCATCAGGCGATCGCGACCCTGAGCAGCCGTATGAAGCAGGGGCACAACTCCATAGCCATAGGCCACATCCGCCAGCAGCAACCCATTGAGAGTATCCCCCGCTTCTACTCGATACTCGGTCACCACAATCGTTTGATTATCGAGGCGTAGCAGGGTCAGCACGTTTTCGCCAAACGCCGCCGCCACAAACGCTTCTGCCGCCAGCTCATAGACGCAGAGCGCTTTGGCAAAGGGCATGACCTGATCCACATTTTTGCTAAATCGGGGGTCATAGGTGCGAATCACCACGGTGAGGTCTGGATTCACCAGATGCGCCGTCATCGCAATTTCAAGATTGTCGATTTCGTCGTCAGTGCAAATGACCAAGCCTTTTGCCTGTTCTAGATTCACCTTGGCAAGAGCCTGAGTTGCGTCCCCCACCACCAGCGGCATCTGGGGCAACACTGTGGGCTCTAACGGCTGGGAATTAATGGCAACCAAGGGTTGCTTAATGGTTTCTAAAAACGAGGCAACTTGGCGACCCACACGCCCCAGCCCCACCAGCACGATATGCGACTGCTGCGGAGCAGGCGGGCGCTTTTTGGGGAGTTGAAATTTCGCAACCAGCAACGTTTCGGTCAAGAGCGCATAGATTACCCCGACCGAGGCTGTTCCCACGAGGGCAAAGCAGAGGTGCATGAGCTGCATCCACACGGGCACTATTTCGCGATCGCCCACAATATCTAGCAGTGCATCATAGGAGTCGAGCAGCAGCATAGCGCTCATATAGATGGCTTCGCCAAACGTTGTGCCTTGCAACGTCCGATTTAAAATCGCTGCGCCAATCAGCAATAGCGTAGACAGCACCAGCCCGATGACCAGCGCGACCCGTCGGGTTTGCTGCGGCTCGGCAGTGCGCCAGAATTGCCAGAGGTGTTGCCTCCACTGGCGGGGCGACAGGCGATCGCGCACAGCTTGCACCCATGATGAGCCTTGTTTTGACGCCGCTGCAGGAGACGCCATACGGTGCCAGTTGGCTTCCAACGCTGTTTGAGTCAGTCCGCCAGTCAATTCCACATAGGTCAGGGTGTCACCAGACTTCACGAGCCGCTCTGGCTCCCAGATAAAAAACTCGCCTGGAGCTTTCTCCCCGGGCGGAACACAGGTTAACAGCCGCTGCATCGACGTATTCAGCTCTTGGAGCTGGCGACGGTTACTCCAGCGGTGGTTAGCGGGCAGCGTGTGCCGCACCACCCGCAAAATATGATCGCCTAGATCAATAAAGCCTTGGTTTTCTGTCCCGAGTGCGGCTACGGCAAACGCGTTGGTTGAAAGCTGGTTGGCATCAAAGGCGACAAAGTTCCCCAGTTGGGTGTGCAGCAATCCATTTAAGCTTTGCCGCGCTGAGCGCACCACTAACCGCGTATGGGGATTGAGCGATCGCACCGCAAATGCCGCTTCAATATTCACGCGATCATTGCTGGTGACCAACAGCACGGCTCGATAATCGCGAATGTGAATTTTCTCTAAAAACGCGGTGCGACGGCAATCGCCTTGCCAAAAGCGATCGAGATGCGTCAGCAGGTCGTCATACTCTAGGTCAGTGGGCTGCACCAAATCGACCGCGCAGATGCGAACCCCAAACTCCTGCAGCCCCATGACACAATATTGCCCCAGGCTACCCAGACCACAGATCAAAAATGCAGACGGCTCCCCACTGGTCGGCAAGTGTTCGGGCTGCACAGCCCTGGGTTGAGATGAAGCCCCAGACGAAGCCACAGACGAAGCGGTCATAGCGTCAACGCCAGCAGAGTACACCCTCATGGTAATCGGGGGAGATGCGCCTCCCGTCAATTTTCATGCTCTTTTCCACATCCGGTTTTTGGGTCGGGGTGCTGTGTTTAGAAAATCCCTGCAGCAATTGCACTGAGCCAAGAAAGATTTTAGAGAGACCCTGATTTCGGCATCTGCTCAAACCCTTCTATCAGAACTGAGGTAGGGGATAGCTTCAATCGATATATCAGCTAGGGCCTTGGGAACGCTAGCAACAAGCCGCGTTTTACCCCAAATGGAGTTCTAACGGCTTGCTGAAACCATTTGCTAGACCATGACTAGAACGCACACCGCACTATGTTCTGTTTTATGATCCTTTGGGCGATATTGCTAATCGGGTGCTTGCCGATTGGTGTTGCGCTGCTCCACAGGTTAGGAGTGAATGCCGTTGATCGTTCGGGCGATCGCCTGATCCTGGCCTTATGGTTGGGTGTTGTAATTCTTGCGGTTAGCCTATTAGGAATAGCACTAGTGCTGCCGTTAACGCCAACAGTTGGGGGTCTGGTCTTGAGTTTGTGGGGGGTGTGGGCGATCGCTCATCTCGCAACCCGTGCTGAAGTGGGCCGGTTTTGGCGACAATTCTGGGCAACCCTACAGTCTCCTCGTGGGTTGTGGTGGGGTGTTCTGCTGCTCGGCATTGCTGCGTTTATGAGCCAACCCGTCACCTGGATCGATACGGGCTTATACCATTACAGCGCCATTCAGTGGTTGTCTAAGTTTGGTGCCGTACCTGGTAATGCATTATTGTTCAGCCATCTGGGTTTTACCTCATCTTGGCTGGCCTTGGCAGCCCCGTTTAATAGCCCCCTTGCAGCAACCCGACTAAGCGCCACCACAAATGGGTTTGCCCTGCTTTTGCTAGCTCTGCATTTAGCAATGGTGTGCACTCATATCAGACAGCGCCCACGCTTAGCCGACTGGTTTGCTCTCTGCTGCTTTGGGCCACTCCTGCTGCTGCTCACAGCCTTTCAACCGCTGCGGGTTATCTTGATTTCCCCGTCTCCCGATATCCCGGTGCTGATTCTGGTAGGACTAGTAGCTTGGGTCTGGCTGCTGCTGCATAATCAGCCACAGCACAATTTGCCAAGACCCCATCTGCCACAGAGCTGGGCCACTCCCTCCACCCTGTCGATCGAGTCGCCGGAGCAACCCTACACCAATGGCACAGGCCAACCCGCCGCCGTTGTGCTCATTCTGGCGCTAGGGGCGTTTTCATTTAAGCTGACAGCGCTGCCGCTTTTACTCGTTGCAAGCCTTTACTGCGGATTTCAATGCTGGCGTGGCGCGCAGCGTTTAGGGTTGGGGCTAGCACTGAGCGGACTTCTGCTAGTGCCTCAGCTTTTAGTGAGCGCGGTGTCGTCCGGCTGTCCGCTCTATCCCTATACGCAAGTGTGCTTACCCGTCGCCTGGGCTCCTAAAGTTGAAGCGGCCCGGCAGCTTTCTAGCCTCTATAACTGGACGCAGTGGTACACGCGACATCCTGAATTTCAGGCTGCGTCGTGGCTGCAGCTTTTGTGGCAGTGGCTCAACCTCAGCCGGCTGAATCAGGCGGCATGTGTCGCAGGGTTGCTCTCATTGGGGTTGGTCGTCTTAGTCGTGCGATCGCACGTCACGACTCCCTATCGGGGCCAGATCTGGCTCTTACTGCTAGCCGTTACAGGCATTGGCTTTTTTTTAGTAACGTCGCCGCTGTTGCGGTTTGGCATGCCCTACCTCATTCTGCTGCCTGCGTTTGTGGGAGGGCTAGGGTGCCAGATCTTGCTCCCAGTGCATCGTGGCATTCAGAGCGGGGCGAAGTGGAGTAATGCCTCGGGGCGATCGCTCACTGGCCTAGTCTTTTGCATTACTGTGCTGGCGATCGCTCAGCTTCAGCCCCACCTCCTAGCCGAGCGACCTGTCTTTCGGTCACTCCTGATGCCCCCGCTCTTGCCCCAGACCGAGTATGTGACTAAGTTCGGCAGAGGGTTTCAGTATTTCTCCCCAAATGATCCAGACGGCGTGTGCTGGGCTATACCGATTCCCTGTGCCTTTGAGGTTGAAACCAACCCAACCCTGCGAAATAGCACGCAAGGTCTTAAGGGTGGTTTTATACATTGAAAAATATGTCCGCACTGAATTTTTAGAGAGATCTATTTGTATTGCTCTGTGGATGGGCATTCTTCATGAAAGGTGACATTTCCGTATAGCTTCGGTTAAGTAGCAATTGAAACACTGGCATGAATTCTCTGGCTGTGTAATTTTACAGATATGCAGGTTTTTCTTTGAGAAACACATTAGTCAAACCTGCACATGAATCCATCGTGCCTCACCAGTTCATCAGTTGATTCGCCACCCAGTTAACTCGAGATCCCCCGTCTCAAATCTCGTTTTCAGAACTTGCTCATCGTCAACTGCTGTATCAATTCATTTTGACAATTGGAGTTTCTAGAATATGGTCGTTTGCGACTATTCCAGCGCGGCTGCGGATTTTTCATCGTCCACAGGTAAGGCTCAAGCTGGGCAGGCCTTTGTGGTGCTGGGCGGGGGGATTGCAGGACTAGCTGCTGCCCGTGAACTGTTACAGCGCGGCTGTAGCGTCACTCTGATTGAGAAAGGAGCTGAAGTGGGCGGCCTAGCACGCACGTTCGAAGCTGAAGGCTTCCGTTTTGATATTGGAGGACATCGCTTCCATAGCAATAACCCCTCCGTCGTTCAGTGGCTCAAGGATTTACTCAAAGAAGATTTGCTGTTGGTTCCTCGCATTAGCCATATCCACTTAAACGGCCAGTTTGCAAATTACCCGATTCAGTTTCCCGGCGCATTATCCATCTTCTCTCCGCTGCAAGCCGTAAAGATGGTGCTGAGCTATGCGATCGCCAAACTCAAAGAGCGCGATCGCCCTGAACACTCCTTCGAAGATTGGGTCATCAAGCGCTATGGGAAGGCGCTCTACAACGTATTTTTCAAACCCTATACCGAGAAAGTGTGGGGCATCCCTGCCACCGAGCTAGCGTCTACCTGGGCGTCTCAGCGCATTCGCATTCCCAGCATGTGGAAGATGGTGAAGCGAGCGATCAAACCACCCAAAGTTAACAACACCGCGGCTGCCATCTCTCAGTTCTACTACCCGCGCTCTGGCTTCGGACGGATTCCCGAAACCCTCAAGCAAGAAATCCTACAGTTGGGCGGTATTATCCATGCCAGCGCCTCGCTGTATCGCTTAGAGCCTAGGGATGATGGAGGATTCAGCGTTACTTTCCAGTCTCCTGACGGCACGCTCAATACAGTGGAAGCGGATCAACTCGTCTCTACGATTCCCATTAACTATCTGCTCGAAGCCATGCCTGCGGAGTATGGCAGCCAGTCAGTACAGGCAAACACCGCACTCGAGTATCGCGACATTATCTGTTTATTTGTCGCGTTAAATAAACCCCAGGTTAGTGTCGACAGTTGGACCTATTTCCCCAGTCCTAACCTCATCTTTGGGCGCACCCATGAGCCCAAAAACTGGTCGCCCAATATGGTTCCCAGCGATCAGCAGACCTCGCTCGCCATCGAAATTTTTGCCAACCAAGGTGAGTCTATCTGGAATCTGAGCGACGACGAGATCCTAGATCGTGTCGTTGAGCAAATGAACCAGATCGGCTGGATCAATAAACGTGACGTGCACAAAGGCTGGGTTCTGCGAGTTCCCTATGCCTACCCCGTGTATCGCGTGGGCTACGAGCAAAAACTTCAAGCCGTAAAGGACTTTTTGGGGCAATGGCCCAACTTGCACCTAGTGGGTCGCACCGGTTCTTTCCATTACATGAATTCTGACGGTGTGATTGAAGATGTTTTTCGCTTTATTGAAGATCGCTTCCCAGAGGCAGTGACGGAGGTCAAACCGCTGGCTGCCGCTGGTCGCTGGATGTGAGGACAGACTACCGATGAATTCAGTGATGGCAACTTCAAGATTTTCATCTCAATCCACAACGGATACCTCTCCGTTTTTATCGGTGATTGTCCCGGTTTATAACGGAGGGTATGCTTTTGTTTACTGTCTGAGCGCTCTGCATGCATCCCACTATCCCAATTGGGAATTGATTGTGGTGGATGACGGGTCAACGGATCAGTCGGCGATTGTGGCGGAACAGTTTGGGGCTACGGTGCTGAGAATGCGTGGACGATTGGGGCCTGGAGCCGCACGCAATTTAGGTGCTCAACGTGCCAAGGGCGACTACGTCTGCTTTATTGATGCCGATTGTGAAGTGTACCCTAATACGCTGAGTGCCCTGGCAGAGGTTATTCAGCAACATCCTACGGTAGAGGCCTTCTTTGGCTCCTACGATGATTGCCCCAAAGCGCCCAATTTTGTGGCGCAGTACAAAAACCTGTTTCACCATTATGTTCATCAAACCGGACAGGAGGAGGCAACCACGTTTTGGGCAGGCTGCGGCTGTGTGAAACGCTCAGCCTTTCTGGGATTGGGTGGGTTTGATGTGGCACGGTTTCCACGCCCCAGCGTTGAGGATATTGATCTGGGCTACCGCATTAAGCAGGCGGGCGGGCGAATTCTATTGGCAAAGCAGGTGCAGGTTAAGCACCACAAGGCCTGGGGGTTTCGCAGCCTGGTAAAAACGGATGTGTGCGATCGCGCCATCCCATGGACGCAGTTGTTGCTGAGTCACCAGTCGCGGGTGACAAATGACCTGAATTTACAGGTGTCTCATCGCATTAGCGTAGTGCTGGCCTATGCCCTAGTCGGGTTGCTGCTGGTGGGCGCTCTGCACCATTCCCTAGTCCTGCTGCTGTGGATTCCGGCGATCGCCCTTCTAATCCTTAATTGGGACATATACCGTTTTTTCTTGAAAAAGCGAGGGCGACGGTTTGTGCTTGGCGTTGTAGCGATGCACTGGCTGTACTACATCTACGGCGGCGCATCCTTTGCGGTGGGTATGGTTCTGCACCTTAAGCAGGAATGGCAGAAGAGTGCTGTTACCAAGCGTTCAGAGCAGACGGCTTAATGGCTCTTGCCTCATTTTGGGTGCGTGACCCAGTCCACTCATTGACTATCCACTGCTCGGTAACTGCATCGGATCAGGATTGACCTAAACATATGACGAACGATCCATTAGTTTCGGTGATCATTCCAGCCTATAACGCTGAGCGGTTTATTGAGCGAACACTGGCCTCAGTGCTTCAGCAAACCTATCGTCATCTCGAAGTGATTGTGATTGATGATGGATCGGGCGATCGCACCGCTGACCGAGTGCGTCAGATCGCCGCTGAGGATTCTCGAGTCTGCCTGCTGCAACAATCCAATGCGGGGGTGGCTGCAGCGCGCAACCTAGGCATTCAGCAATCTGCTGGCGTGTTCATTGCTCCCATTGATGCGGATGACATCTGGTTTCCCAATCAGATTCAGCGACAAGTGGCCCTGATGCAGGCCAGTCCGCCCGAGGTGGGCGTGGTCTACTCCTGGTCGGTTGATATTGATGAAGAGGATGGACTACTGGGGCGGGTTCATGCCGCTACGATCAACGGCGATGTCTTTAACACGCTCGTTTGCCACAACTTTATTGGCAATGCCAGCGCTACGTTGATCCGCCGAGATTGTCTAGACGCTATCGGTGGCTATGATGCGAGCCTAAACGCCCGACAGGCCCAAGGCTGCGAAGATTGGGATCTGTATCTGCGACTCTCTGAGCGTTACCAGTTTTGGGCGGTGCCCGAACTGTTGGTGGGCTACCGCAAGGTTCACAACGCCATGTCCTGTGACTATACCCAAATGGCGCGATCGCACAGCCTAATGCTGCAGGCAGTTCAGCAACGGCAGCCCCAGTGTTCTACTCTTCTGTTTCGCCTATCGGCTAGCAGCTTTTATCTGTATCTGGCGCAGCAGTGCAGCGATCGCGGAGGCGATCGCCAAACGCTGTTTTGGCTGCTGCAAGCATTTAAGGCTGAGTGCATAACGCCCTGTCTTCGCCCCGGCACCTACAAACTAGCGCTTGTGAGTGGTATTCGCCTTGTGGTCAACCGAGGGCGATCGCCAATGAAGTCTGCAAACTCGCCAGGGGTGAAGCCCCGGTTGCCCCTGATGCCTGCTCCTGACGGCCCACGCTTCTTCGCTCAACACCAGCACCTTCCCATACTACGGTTCAAGCTTTTGGTAGGCCAACTGCTACATCAGGGAATTCTATTGATAATGCGCTTGTTGATTGCCAGCAGCTTAAATCGCCACCGTCTAGATTCATCCGCCGTGAATTCTACGGTGAATTAGTAAGCAAATAGTTTAAGGATCCACCTGAGGAAACGGTGATGCTTTACCCCAGTAAGGTTGTTGATATTGAATTGAGTCAGCCAATTTCTACGCTACATGATCTAGAGGGCTATGTCAGTGTGCAGGGATTGGTGCGGCTATATGGTACCCCCCTCGCCTATATTCAAGCTCCTATCGTCAACGGAGAATGCGACGCGGCAACCATCAGCAACTTAATTTTGGAGCACCACTCTTGGGCGATCGCCCAAACGCTATTGGGCCAAGGCCTCGCAACCAACACGTTGGGGTCAGACTTTCAGCTCAGCGATTTGGTTAACCTGTCTCCGCCAGCGTGGGAGGGCGAGTATCCCCTGGTTACCGTTGCCGTGTGTACCCGCGATCGCGCGAGTGACTTGGCGCTATGCCTGAATGCGCTCGGCCAACTCGACTATCCCAATCTTGATATTTTGATTGTGGATAATGCGCCAACCAGCGATGCCACGCAGCAACTCGTCGCGCAATATCCTCAGGTTCGGTATGTGCGAGAACCCCGTCCCGGCCTGGACTGGGCCCGCAACCGCGCCATTTTAGAAGTCAAGGGAGACATCATTGCCTACACCGATGATGATGTAGTGGTGGATGCAGGCTGGATCACAGCGTTAGCAAAGGTCTTTGTCGAAAACCCTGATGTGATGGCACTGACAGGGTTAATTGTGCCCTATGTGCTGGATGCAGAATCTCAAGCCCTATTTGAGCTGTATGGCGGCTTTGGGCGTGGGTTTCAGCGCAAGTGGCGACGCATCAAACCCGGAGATCAACTGCCCTGGCAGTTAGTGGGGACAGGGCAGTTTGGGGCTGGGGCCAATATGGCCTACCGACGCTGCGTGTTTGAGCAGGTGGGGTATTTTGATCCGGCCATGGATGTGGGAACCGTGACCAATGGCGGGGGTGACCTGGAGATGTATTTCCGCATTTTAAAGGAAGGCCACACGCTGGTGTATGAACCCAGAGCAATGGTGCGGCATCGTCATCGGCCCAACTACGAAAAGCTGCGATCGCAAATTGAGAACAACGGTATTGGACTCTATTCCTACTTCACCTGCTGCATTCTTAAGTATCCAGAGTCCACCGCGAGTGTGTTGTATCTAGCCGTATACTGGTTGGCTTGGTGGCATATCAGGCGGGTAATCTTGTCATATATTCACCCGTCCCGATTCCCCAGAGACCTTATTCTAGCGGAGTTTCAGGGCGTCTTTAAGCATGTAGGTCGCTACCAGTCGGCACGCCGAAACGCCAAGGAGGTCGAAGCAGCGTTCCCGAATGAACCCGCGTTTCCTGAGCGTCTGCCTCGCACAACCAATGGGTTGAATTGGGATTACAAATCTGGCTCCGCAATTCGATCGGTTGAGCTGACCCAAGCCCTCGCACCCATCCAAGACGTTGCGCAGTACGCTCACACCAAGATGGTCGCGATGTGGAATGGCACACCGCTGGGCACGGTCGATATTGACAACATCTACCAGTCCATTAGTGTGGATTGTCTGGTAGAAGCGATGACCACAGCCTTAGGAATGCCGATCTTACAGGCTGCTTCTGGCTTAAGGGGCGATCGCTGCTGGGCAGCCATTACAACGCTACTGGCACAAACCTATGGGCAGCCGAATCGGCAACACCAAGCAGCTTTACTAAAGGAAACGCCTGTCACGATTGTTGTGTCTGCCACTGGGTGTGCTAACGCACTCACGGCCTGCTTGCAAAGCGTTATGCCCCAAGCAGCTCAGCACAATGCTCAGGTGATTGTGATCAACAGCGCTAAGCCTTCGCACGGCGCTATGGAGAACGTGGTCGCCCAGTTCTCCGCTCAGTTTTCAGATATGCTGCTGCTTAACCTCTCTACGCAGGGGGTTGCCGCTGCCCGTAACCAGGCGATTCAGCATGCCACTGGCGCTGTTATTGCTTTGCTTGATGGGGATGTTACGGTGCCAACCCATTGGCTTGAGCAATTGATAGCACCCTTTGCTCGTCCAGAGGTGATGGCCGTTACGGGCAACGTGTTAGCTGCAGATTTAGAAGCGGGTGCCCAACGGTTGTTCGAGATTTGGAAAGGGCTGGGTAGAGGGTTTGAGCCCTTTGATGTGGGCAAAGACTGGGCTGAAGCCTGCTGGTATCGCTCCATTCCCACCTGGAATTTGGGAACAGGCTCTAATGCGGCAGTGCGCGCTAGCGTCTTTTCTGATCCCCACGTTGGGTTAATGGACGAAGCCCTAGGGTGGGGCACACTCACTGGAGGGGGAGAGGACTGCTACCTGTTCTACAAGATTCTCAAGTTGGGTCACATCCTGGTCTATCAGCCATCTGCCTATGCTTGGCATACGAAAACACCTGCCCTAACAATATTGCGATCGCACGTATTCAATTCCGGCAAGGGGCATGTTGCTTATCAACTTGCCACCCTGTTCCAAGATGGTGACGCAAGAGCTCTGGCCCGGCTGTTTCTCGGCCTGCCGCTGCAACATGTTCAGCGCATTTATTACCGGCTGCGCGGCTGGGATTGGTTTCCGCTCTCTCTCATCTTGTTGGAAATCACAGGTAATTTGGTAGGCATTCCGGCCTATGGGCTGTCGCGGCTTCAGGTGCAATGGCGGAGATGGAACAATCGCCTCATCACAGCGGCTTAGGGCTCTCGCCAATTGGCAACGGATGGCTAGGGGCGATCGCCCCTTTGCGTCTCTGTTGCGGAGATCCCTGCTTTGGCAAATGCCACTCCATCTTCTCAGGCTCTATTCTCAGCACCCGTTACACCCTTTACGAGACCTCTAAGGCAACTATGTTAGGATTTCAGTCAGGATTTCGACGGCTAAACGTCATCCCCACTCTGCACCGGAGATGGCGGGCAAAATACCTCTATGACCTGCTGCGATCGCTTGTAGATCGAGATATGAAGCTGCTGTATAAACGCTCCATGCTGGGGGTAGCGTGGACGTTGCTGAATCCACTGCTGCAGCTCATGGTGTTTGTATTTGTGTTTCAGGTCGTTCTCCCAGTCGATGTACCGCAATATTCCTCGTTTGTATTCACAGGTTTATTAGTGTGGACATGGTTTCAGAGTTCACTGCTGCAAGCCACAGGGACGATTATTTGCAATCGACCTCTGATTCGTCAACCTGGATTTCCCACCGCAATTTTGCCGATTGTCACGATCACCACAGGGTTAATCCACTTTATTCTGGCCTTGCCTGTTCTGGTTGTATTTTTGTGGATTGATGGGGCTACGCTAACACCCGCAGCTCTCTGGCTACCGGTGATTCAAGTTCTCCAGTTTGTAGTAACGGTTGGCCTTACTTACTTTTTAGCCGCCTTAAATGTCACCTTTCGCGATACGCAACATACGCTGGGCGTGTTGTTGCAACTCTTCTTCTATATCACCCCTATTTTTTACGACATTAAAAATATTCCGGTTGAATATCAGCCGTTCTTTTTCTTAAACCCGATGGTGCATGTGGTGACCGCCTACCGAGACATTTTGATGTATGGCACTGCCCCCAACTGGCCGCCGTTGCTGGCGATCGCCGCCGGAGCCATTCTGCTTATGCCCATCGGCTACCGAATCTTCAAGCATCAAAGCAACCGATTTGTTGAAGAACTCTAGCGCCAACAGCTTCGTGTACGGACTCCATAATTCACAGACTATTACTCTAAGCACATAGCCGTCGACAGACTTTACGATGCTCTCTTGATGCACCCATTACTGAACTGAACTATGAATACAGCTACCACTCACAGTGCGCTCATTACCACCCACGAACTACAGCCTACAGACAAAGTATTAGAACACCGCGTTTTCTTCATCGGGCAGCGCTATGCTCACCATGCCAAGCACTCAGGCTATGAAGGGTTTAGTCGCTATGTGGGAACGCTGCTAGCCTCGCCTGTTAAGTTCCGCTGGATTTCAGAAGCCTGGGGTTGGGAGTTGAACAAAAAAATTGCCTCCTTTACTCGTCATCCCTTCTACTCGTTAGGAGCTGGCATCACCGAAGTCTCCACCCTGTTCCACATGGCCCTGCGGCGCAACTGTGTGTATCACTTTTTATACGGCGACTCTGATCTATGGCTGCTGGCGCAACTGCGCTGGCTCTATCGCCTGATGGGACACCGGGTCGTGGCCTCATTCCATGAACCCGAAGATTGTTTGGCCGCGCTGGGAATTGAAGCGATCGCCCAAAAAATTGATGGCATTGTGCTGGTCAGCCGCGCACAGCAACGCTTTTTTGAACAGTGGGTGCCTGCTGACCAAATCTTTGTGGTACCTCATGGCATCGATACCGATTACTTCCATCCCGATGCTGCTGCCAATCTCGACCCCGTGTGCATTACTGTTGGCGCTCATCTGCGCGACTTCGAAACCTTGGGGCACGCGCTTACCCAGGTTTGGAACGCCAATCCTCAGATTCATGTGTTTGCAGTTGGCACCCGCGTAGATCAGAAAAACCAATTCGCCGGATTAGACGATGCGCGACTGCACATGCTAGAAGGCATTAGCGATGACGAGCTGCGGCAACGCTACCAACAGGCCCAGGTTGCCATTTTCCCATTCAACGAAGCGACAGCCAACAATGCAGTGCTAGAAGCCCTAGCTTGTGGACTGCCCGTGGTAGCCACAGATATTGGCGGCATTCGGGAATATGTGGACGAGACAACGGGAGAGCTTTGTCCCCCCCAAGATGCCCAAGCCTTTGCATCCGCGATTTTGAACATTCTGTCGGATGGGGCCAGCCGCACGCAAAAGGCCACGACCAGCCGTGAACGCGCGCTAAAGCATCGGTATTCGCTGGTGGCACACCAGTTGCATCAAATCTATTTAAACCTGCTGCGTCGTTAACCCCCAAGCTGACGACGAGACAACTATCTTTCAAGGAGGTGGGTGAATGCGCGACGCCATTATTGTGCAGAATTTAGGAAAACGATTTAACCGTTACCATACGCACAAGCCAGTAACCTTTATGGAGGCGATGATTTCTGGCTTGCGCAACGTGCGCCCGGTTGATAACTTTTGGGCCTTGCGCCACGTTAGCTTTTCAGTGGCACCAGGTGAAATGCTAGGGATTGTGGGCCACAATGGGGCGGGTAAATCTACGCTGTTGCAGCTGGTGGGCGGCGTGGGGAGTCCCAATGAAGGCAAAGTGCGTGTGCATGGACGGCTTGGGGCGTTATTGGATTTGGGTGCAGGGTTTCATGGCGATTTAACGGGTCGCGAAAATGCGCTAGTTACCACTATTGTGGCTGGGCTGACAGAACGGGCCGCTAAGCGGCGGCTAGACCAAATCGTCGCCTTTGCTGAGTTAGAAGACTTTATCGATAATCCTGTTCGCACTTACAGCACGGGGATGCAAATGCGGCTGGCGTTTGCCGTGGCGGTTCATACTGAGCCTGATGTGCTGCTGGTGGATGAGTTCTTATCGGTGGGTGACATTGCGTTTCAAGCCAAGTGCCTGGATCGCATCGCGCAGCTCAAATCTCAGGGGTGCGCGATTGTGCTGATTTCTCACGATGCCGGGCAGGTGCAGCGATTGTGCGATCGCGCTCTGTGGCTCAAGCAGGGGAAAGTCAATGCCTACGGAGAACCGGACGTGATTGCGGGGCAATATGTGAGCGAGATGCGATCGCACACTCAGCAGTTGACTCCCAACCGCCCGCCCCAGCTCGCAGCCTCGGGGCTAGAGTTGCAGGTCAACCAAAACCGCTTTGGGTCTCTAGAAGCAGAAATTACAGCCGTGCAACTGAACCCTCATGCCACGATCACCAGCGGCGATGCCCTCGCAGTAGACATTGAGTACCAGACCGAGCAGTCGATTCCGTCACCTATTTTTAGCGTCAGTATCAGCAACGAAGCTGGAGAGCTGTGCTTAGACACCAACACGCTGGATCTCAATGGCCCCACCGGGATGATTCAGGGCACGGGCAAGCTGGTGCTGAATATTGAACGATTAGACCTGGCACCTGGCAGCTATTTTGTTGATGTGGGAATCTACGAACAAAGCTGGAGCTATGCCTATGACTACCATTGGCGGGTCTATCCTCTTGTGGTGCAGGCGGCGCGTCCCGTGAAAGGGGTGCTGGCACCGCCCATGCAGTGGAATCTGCGGCAGCTTGCGTCGCTACCGCGATAGTCGCTGCTTTCCCGACGGTTAATGTCAGTTAACGTCAGTTAATGTCAGTTCAAAAAATGCACAAAACTGTACTGCCCCACGTCGCGGACAGTACGGTTTTGCATTGTTTCAACCCCGCGGCGCAAGGCACATTGCGCTATCGTCGGATCAGGCTCGCGGCCTCAACTTGGGCCTGAAGCGTGTGGAGCGCTTGGAGTGCTAGACCGTGTTCTAGCTGGTGGGCGGCAAGGGCGATCGCCCCTTCTAAGGAGTCAGCGACCCCGCAGCGCCATAGGTAAAAGCCTGCATTCCAGATCACCGACTGTCGTAGCTCCGACGGCTCATTGTGGAGCACCGAGCGCATGAGAGGTTCTAGCGCTGCGAGAGACGGCATGGCCACATTTTTGCCCGCCATGCCAAACTCAGCCGGATGCAGGTGAAACCGCTCCAGCTGATCACCCTGACAAACACCAATAATAGCCGTGCGTTCTCGGGGTAGATCGCAGCTCCCTTCGACCCCTTTTACCGTAATGAATTGCTGCTGTTGGTGAAGCGCAAAGGCGGTTCGCACCATGCCTTCGGTCGGCGGATGCACGTATCCCACGATCACTTGGGCTGCGCCCCCATAGGGTGACCAAAACAGTTCTAGCGTAGCAAAGGGCGGGCGCTTACCGATTTGCTCCCGATAGGGCACCAAGCCTTGTGCTGAGGGAAAGTGCTGCGGCAGGTAGCAAAATCCCACATGACAGGTCTCAAAAACATGCTGAATGTCAGCCCAGCCTAGCCCTGCCCAGTGCACGCCCAGGCTCTGCCATACCGCCACGAGCGGCAGACCTTCTTTGGTGGGCATGCGATCGCCCCCATGCATCACTACTGGGCACTGTAATGAGGCCAAAATCAGCGCCGTTAGCACGCCTAGAGGCATGGTGCGATCGCGCCCATCGTAGGGATGTCCAAACACCGTAATTGGGTACGCCGACTGAACGGTTTGGAGAGCGGGGCCTAACTCTTGGTATGCATCGAGCATGCCCGCTAGTTCTACCCCGGTGGGTCGGCGGATGCGGTGAGCAATCATGAAAGCGCCAATTTGGGCGGGTGTGGCTTCTTGCAGGAGCATCATCCGCGTGGCCGCAGCGGCCTCGCCGCGCGTCAACGATTGGCTAGTATGGGTGCCGCTACCCACCTTGCGCAACAGCTCTCGGAAGGCGTTACTCATGAACTAGCTACAGAGGAAGAAGGGGTGGGCAATTGAGAGATATCGTCTCCGCAGTGGGGCAGATGCGCCAGGATTAAATCATAAAAATGGCGAATGGGCGGAATTTGGAGGCGATCGCTCGTCGTAACCATCACCACTTGGCGAGAGAGGGGTGGGTCGGCTACGGCTTGGGTTGCAGAGGTGGCAATGGGGCGAATCGCGAGCGTAGGATCATGAGCCGCTTCGATCAGGGATGAATTGGGCAAGAGCGCTAACATCTCACTGTGGCGCACCACGCCGCGAAATGCATCGGGCGTGTTTAACTCTAGCGCAGCCGTCAGAGGGGTGCCTCTCCGGGCAAATTGCTCTTGCACAATCCGCTGCATTCCATAGCCATCTTTAAATACAACTTGGGGATAGCGTGCCAACTCATCCCAAGGGATGGCAGCATGGCTTGCCAGGGGATGGGTGGCCGCCATGAGGACCTGAATTGGCTCATCATAGAGTGGCTCTACCACCATTTCAGGGCTGGTGACCATGAATCGGTTGTGCATGACGATTGCGAGATCTACTAGCCCATCTTTTAATACTTTGAGGGCGCGATCGCTCCCCAGTGCCGTTACCCGAAGCTGAACATCGGGATAGGCTTGACAGAACTGGTGTAGCACTGGCGGCAGATGATAAGCGCAGATGGAATGGATCGCAGCCACACAAAGCTCTGGCTGCTTGCCCATCCGCAAGTCAGAAATTTCGGTTTCTGCGGTGTGCCATTCCTGGCAGATTTTGCGTGCTCTGGGCAACAGGCGATCGCCCGCTACCGTTAGTGTTGCCTGGGTTGAGCGATGGAACAACGGAATTCCCAACCCGGTCTCTAATGCCTGCACCTGCCGACTTACGGTGGACTGAGTGACCTGGCAACGACGAGCTGCCTGCTGAAAACTGCCCGTTTCAGCCACCGCTAAAAATGCTTGCAGTTGCTCAAGGCGCATGCCGTTAGTCCTTCTCTCCCATGCCAATCCCCTGAAAGTAGTCGATCTAATCAACCTGAACAGTAGAGTTTGATACAGCAGATTGTGGCATAACCCAGCGTATTCGATGTGCAGTTGGGGCGATCGCCCGACCTCGCTTAGACGAAGTGTCGTCCTGTAGAATGGGCGAGTGCCTAAAATCTGGGTTATTCTACAATGCTGGGATCACTCAGGCAAGCCAAGGCTAAGCGATATCTTTTTCTCAGCACTGGCCTGCGGTGATACCGATATGGCGGAGCACTTTCGAGCGTGATTAAGTTATGGATCGATGGCATAGTGGTTTAACACTATTTTTCAGCTTGCTCGTAGAAGCCTTCCCTTTTTTGCTGCTGGGGGTGATTTTTTCGAGTGTGCTGCTGTTTTTTGTGGATGAGCGTCAGCTAATCCGCGCGATTCCCCGCAACCCAATCCTAGGCGCTTTTGCCGGAAGCCTGATTGGGTTTATATTTCCAGTTTGCGAGTGTGGCAATGTGCCGGTGGCGCGGCGGCTGTTGGTGCAAGGCGCACCGACTTCCACGGCTATTGGCTTTTTGTTGGCGGCTCCTACGGTCAACCCCATTGTGTTTTGGGCCACCTGGACAGCCTTTCGCGATCAGCCCGAAATGGTGTTTTTGCGGGTGGGCTTCTCGCTGGCGATCGCCACCATCATTGGCTGGGTGTTTAGCCGTCAGAAAGACATGCGGCCGCTGCTCAACGCCTCAGTGGCGCGCGCCATGCCACTTCCTGCCGACACTACCAGCGCTGGCTCTACGGAAACCCCCAGCCTCCTGCAATCGGGCACCTTCATGCTAGGGCAGCCGGGGCAGCCTCAACGATTAGACAGCAGTCTGTGGCAGGCGGCTGGGGTCGGTGCGACGCCAACTGTCCTATCTAAAGGGGTTAGCGAGCGGTTTCGGCTGCTGGTAGAAAATGTGATTTTGGAGCTGCGAGAGCTGGGTGGGGTGCTGGTAATCGGCACGGCGATCGCCGCTCTGGTGCAGGTTGCCATTCCCCGCGATGTGGTGCTGGGTCTGGGCCAAAGTCCAGTCACCTCCATTTTAGTGATGATGGCTCTCGCCTGGATTGTGTCCATCTGCTCCACAGTGGACTCGTTCTTTGCCCTGTCCTTTGCGTCTACCTTTACGACCGGTTCACTCCTAGCGTTCTTGGTCTTCGGCCCTATGATTGACCTAAAAAACATCGCGCTGCTAACGTCGGTGTTCCGCACCCGGGCAATTATCTACCTCTTTTTCTTGGCCGGTCAGCTGACCTTTGTAGGAGCGTTTTTAGTAAATTTGTATCTTGGCTAATCTTGGCTAATTGTTGATCCTCAAGCATTCTAGGCAGTTCTGACTTATGGTTCGTCAACGTCGACGTCGATCCTTAAACCAACCCGCAAAGCAACCACCCACTCCGAAATTCTCTCAGCGTTCGGCGTTAACCTACTGGCTAATTTGGCTAGATGTGCTGGCGTTGCTGGTCTGGGGGATTGTGCTATTGCGCTTTTGGATTACGGGCCGTGTGAATGTGCTGCTGCACCCAGACTATGTATGGCTGGCGGTGATGGCGGGCATCATGCTAGTGGGGTTGGCGGGAGCAAAGGTGCTACAGTTGCTGGGACGAGAGGGACGCAGACAAACTGCCGACAGTCGTTCCACTGCTCAACACTTTTCGCTGCTGCCTCAGGGATGGAGCAGCCTGTTGCTTCTAGTAGTGGGCATTTTTGGGTTGTTCTATTCGCCTCAGGCGTTTGCTAGCCAGGTGGCGCTAGAGCGGGGTGTAACTGAAACCCTGACCATGACGCGATCGCAACCTCAGTCATTTCGGGGTGGCACCCGTCCAGAAGATCGCAGTCTTGTCGATTGGGTGCGGACTCTAAATGTCTACCCTGAACCTGATGCCTACGAAGGCTTACCGGCTCGCATTGAGGGCTTTGTGATTCATCCCCCTGAGTTGGCGCAGGACTACATAATGCTGGCGCGATTTGTGATCACCTGCTGTGCTGCGGATGTGTATCCAGTCGGGCTTCCGATAAAAATTACAGAGCGCCGTGCTGCATACCCTCCTGATACTTGGTTGCGGGTGGAAGGGCAAATGGTGACTGAGGATCTAAACGGACTGCGGCAGCTCGTTGTTGATGCAGACGAGCTGATTGCCATTGATGAACCGGCTAATCCTTACGATTATTGAGATAAATGGGATAGCATTGCCCGCTGCAAAACCAAGTTGTCTTACTAGGGGCTATCATCAATTAGCCGCTAATGGCCCAGAAATGAACGATGACAGCCCCTAGCCTGTTTTTTTGGACGGGCGTGGCAACGCTCATAGCACAAGGCTTTTAGTCGGAATTGATGACACGCCCTAAATCCCTTGCAATGAAAGAGCTTGGTTCTTCGAGATGATTTTGGCTGATGTTGTGATCCCGATAGGCCCTAATAGGGATTCGCTGATACACCGTGAGATCGAGAGGGTTATTTCAACCTTGCGCTGCGGGGCTGAAATAACGCGAAGCCGCGTTTACCGCTCGTGGGCAGCACGGGTTTGGGCATTTGTTGAACTGACGTTGATAAAGATTTAATGAGGAGAGCAGGCGATTCGGATTGAGCCAGGGTCAAATGTTTCGTATTGTTGCGCTTTCCTGATGGGGTAGCGACGACACTGAAGAACATCCTGTGAGCCGAGTGAACAATTTCAGCTTTTGTAGTGCTGATGTAGTGCTGATGGCTGTCTATGTTTTCCTAGAAGCTTCACACCGCAAAGTCTCTAGGACAATACCTGTTCTAACTCACTCGACCGCTGCGGTATCCAACGATTATGTGAGGCTGTGCCTTTAGCTAACTCTAGATCAATCTCTAGATTCAGTATGGGCAGCGTATACTATTAGCCGCTAGAGTAGTGGTGCCGAACCAGAATATAGCCGATATCGTCAACGGATTATAGGAGCGATCGCCCGAGCTGCTGACATCCTACATCCATCCTGCTCTTACCTCGCCACCCTCGTTCGCAAAACTCCACCCTCGCAAACCGCCCAACCCTTGCCGAGCGATCGCGATAGAGCGATACAGTTGCCTTATCTAAATAATTCAGCAGGTTTTTAATGATAAATCCTAGACGCCGCAGGGATTTAAACAAACTTATAGAGACGTCAGGCTATTCGTCGCCTACTATCTACAGCTTAAAGACTGCTGTTTGAACAAAAATTAGAGAAATAGCCGTATCCCTAAGGGCGACTCGCGCTATAAGGGAGGCAGGCTGCTTGAGTTCAGGTTGGATCGAACCCGTTAGTTTAGCAGTTCATGTACTGATGAAATCTTTTCGACAGTTGGTTCAGCAGGTAAATGCCAGTCGGGCAACACATTTACTCAGCGACCTCAGTACTCGTATTACTGCTTGGGTCAGCAATGTTGCCCAGCCTGATGCTGAAAACGCTGCCACAAATCGAGTGGGTGGTACAGCGTCTAATGGGCATGGGCGCCGATTGCCACCCCGTCGTAAAACGACACGGGCACCGCGTCTGGCGTCTCAGGTGGTGTTTGTGTTAGCGGCTGTCACGTTGACCAGTGCCATTGGCTATCGCCATTACAATGAGCCGCAGTTAGCGGTGGGCAAAGTGTCTCCCCGCACGCTGCGTGCCCCTCAATCGGCCTCGGTTGTAGACTCTGAAACCACTGAGCGACGGCGCAGCGATGCCCGTTTGGGGGCGGTGCAGGTGCTGATGCTGGATGAGGGCGTCAACCAAAAAATTTATCAAACCATTCAGCGCTATCTGGATGAGGGCGATCGCCTGCGGACTCAGGCGGGCACGTTTCCGTTCACGGCGACAGGAGTGCTGTCTACGGCAACGCAGCGCTATCTGCGACAAGCCTCTGCCGAAGAGTGGGAGGATGTCTTAGCTCAGGTGGAGGGCGATCGCACGGTTGAGTCTAGTGAGCGCAGCAGCAGTTCTCGGATGCAATCATCCAAGGAGCTAGCGGTGCTAGAACTGCAAAACTATCGCAGTAGCCGCGTCTCGGATGAAGACTATACCGCGCTGCGGCAGCTAATCCTGCGGATGCGGCGCAATTATGAGGGGGCGATCGCCGCGGTGACCCAAGCCGCCGCCCCAGATTCCCCCCAGTTGTTTACAGCAGATTTGCTACACCTGACTGATACCGAATGGACTGAGGTCAAGGTTCATACCCGGCGGGTCTTAGAGCGCATGCTGGCTCAGGGCATCTCACCCGGCTTGCCCGAGACTCTCCTATCTGATGCGGTGCGCATGCAAATTGCCAGCAATGTGCCCCCTCGTGCCGAATCTCACGTCCGGCAACTGTTGTTGGCTTCGCTAGAGCCAAACCTCGTGCCCGACCCGCTGCAAACTCGGCTGCAGGCTGAGCAGGTGGCCCGTGCGGTAGAGCCCATTCAAGTTTCAGTCCGGCGTGGCGAAGTCATTATTGAAGCCGGACGATCCATCACCCAACGAGAGTTTGTGCTGCTCGATCACTTTGGCCTAAGCCAGCGGCAAATCAATTGGCCAGGGCTGGTGGGCTTTGCCGTGCTGGTAAGCGGCGGCATGGTTACATTTTTGTTAGTCGAGCGGCAGTTTCATGCCGGGTTGCGCTGCCGAGACTATGTGCTTGTGACGCTGCTCACCCTCACCACGCCGTTGCTCATGATTGTGGGGATCTCCGTCACCAGTCTGCCCGCCGTGGGCTTGCTGGTTTCTAGCTTTTACGGCTCGGCTTTGGGGGTGACTGTCGTCTCGCTGCTGAGTTTAGCGCTACCCATGGGCATGGATATCGGCGTGCGCCAACTGGCCGCGAGTTCAATTGCAAGCCTGCTGGGAGCCGTGATGGCGGGGCGGCTGCGATCGCGCGAAGAACTAGCTCTATTGGGCGGCGCGGTGGGCCTCGCTCAGGCCGCTACCTATTTGCTCGTCAGCCTCATTATTACGCCGTGGACTCCCTCGGTGCTGTACGCCATTCTCTCGTCTTCGGCAGTGCAGGGCCTGATGGGGGTGGTGTGGAGTATTACAGCTCTGGGCATTAGCCCCTACTTGGAGCAATTTTTCGACTTGGTTACGCCAATCCGTTTGGCCGAGTTGTCAAACCCCAACCGTTCCCTGCTGAAGCGACTCGCCTCAGAAACTCCCGGCACCTTTCAACACACGCTGTTTGTGTCGACCCTGGCCGAAGCCGCTGCCCGCAAGCTGGGCTGCAATGTGGAGCTGGTGCGGGCTGGCACGCTTTATCACGATATCGGCAAAATGCATGACCCCCTCGGGTTTATTGAAAACCAGATGGGCGGCATCAATAAACATGATGTACTGGATGACCCGTGGAAAAGTGCCGAAATCATTCGCAAGCATGTGACGGAAGGGCTGGTGATGGCGCGAAAGTACCGGCTGCCTAAGGCGATTCGCGCTTTTATTCCCGAGCACCAGGGCACCATGTTCATCACCTACTTCCATCATCAAGCGCAGCAACGGGCGCAACAAAACCCGACGCTGACTGTGGTGGATGCGGACTTTCGCTACCGCGGCCCCATTCCCCAATCGCGCGAAACAGGGATTGTGATGGTGGCGGACTCTTGTGAAGCGGCACTGCGATCGCTCAAAGACGCAACTCCCCAAGAAGCTCTGGCAATGGTGAACCGCATTTTGCGCGCCCGCTGGCAAGATCAACAGCTGGTGGAATCTGGGTTGCACCGACACGAGATGCCCATCATTGCTGAAGTGTTTGTCAAAGTCTGGCAAGACTATAACCATCAACGCATCGCCTATCCTCGGGTGGCATCGACGTCGCCTCGCGCTTCTATCACAGAGCCGTTAGCCAAGCGATAAGGGGGGTTGGTATTTGGGTAAGGCTTTTGCGGGAGACTCTCCGGTAGGGTTTGATGCCAAGCACCCTAGGATCGAATGGCACTGAATTAAGAGGGGTGGGCAATGCCCACCCTACGGTAGATCTAGGATTAGATACATTGTGGATATATGAAGTCAGCTGATGTGGAACACTGGCTGCGCTGGCACTGCGCCGATGCTATGGTGCTTGAAACGGCTACCTGTGAGTTGATTGCCCCTCTTGTTTAATTGCGCTTCTGATAGAGCCAAGATTTTGCTGCAGAGTGATACTCTGGGCTGGGGCGATCGCCATAAATTGCGGCTGTGTCCAAGAAACCGTACCGAAACTTGATAGCCTTGATGGAGATAGCGGTTAACCCCGCCTGACCAACCTGCAGCAGAGAGTCATCCCATGCGTATTTTATTTGTTGGGGCAGAAGCCGCCCCCATCGCCAAAGTCGGAGGCATGGGAGATGTCATCGGCGCGTTGCCTAGCGTTCTAAGGCGAATGGGTCACGATGTGCGTGTGTTTTTGCCGTACTACGGCACCCTGCCCGCAAAGCTCAAGATCCCCAGCGACCCGATTTGGTCGGGGAGCGCCATGTTTCAAACCTTTCAGGTGTATGAAACGGTGCTACCGGGTACCGAGGTGCCGCTTTATCTGTTTGGGCATCCAGCCTTTGCGCCTAAGCGCATTTATGGCGGAGAAGATGAAGCGTGGCGATTTACGCTATTTTCTAACGGCGCGGCAGAATTTGCCTGGAATCACTGGAAGCCAGATGTCATTCACTGCCACGACTGGCACACGGGCATGATTCCGGTCTGGATGCATCAATCACCGGATATCAGCACCGTCTTCACCATTCACAACCTCGCCTATCAGGGCCCTTCGCGGTATCAACTGGAGCGCATGACCTGGTGCCCGTGGTATATGCAGGGGCATAACGTGATGGCAGCCGCAGTGCAATATGCCAATAGTGTGACCACTGTCTCTCCTACCTATGCGCAGCAGATTCAGACGAAGGAATATGGTGAGCAGATGGAGGGGCTACTGTCCTTTATCAGCGGCAGATTGAAAGGCATTGTGAACGGCATTGATACCGAAGCCTTTGACCCCAGCCAAGATACGCAACTGACGCACCCCTTCACCGCTGAGACGCTAGACAAGCGTCCTAAAAACAAGCAGGCGCTTCAGGATGAGCTGGGCCTGGAGGTTGACCCGGATGTCTTTTTGATGGGGATGGTGTCGCGGCTGGTTGAGCAAAAAGGGTTGGATCTGATGATCCAAACGATGGATCGGTTTATGGCCTATACCGATGCTCAGTTGATTGTGTTAGGCACGGGCGATCGCTACTACGAAACAGAACTATGGCAAATTGCGGGTCGGCATCCGGGGCGGATTGCGGTCTACTTAATGTATAGCGACGGTCTGGCCCGACGGATCTATGGCGGCTGCGATGCGTTCTTGATGCCCTCCCGGTTTGAACCCTGTGGCATCAGCCAGATGATTGCCATGCGCTATGGCTGTATTCCCATTGTGCGGCGTACGGGCGGCTTAGTAGATACGGTGCTGCATCATGACCCCATGAAGCAGGTGGGCACTGGCTACTGCTTTGATCGCTATGAACCGTTGGACTTTTATACCTGTATGGTACGGGCGTGGGAAGGCTTTCACTATAGCGATCGCTGGCAACAGCTACAGCAGCGCGCCATGCGAGAAAACTTTAGCTGGGATCAATCGGCTATAGAATACATCACTCTCTACCACCAGATTACGGGGATACCGGAAGAGACCGCTACCCAACCGGCGGGCCTTTGATGGGTCGTGCAACGCTGAATTAACGCAAGCAGTTCAGACCTGTTGCCAAACCTGTTGCCAAACCTATTGTTAGTTGGAGTGAGGGGCGATCGCCCTAGCTAGCACGCCGCATCGGAATCGTGAGAGGGTTACGCGAGTCCTTCAGCGCTTCCAAAAAGGCATAGACCGCTGGGGTATGCAGCGCGTTGGGCAGCACCACCACCCGCACCACCCGTTCTAAAGGCACGGGCAGTCGCCGCACCTGGATTTTGGCAGGGATGGGCTCTGCCGCTAGCCGCGCCATGATAGACGCGCCCAGCCCCCGCATCACCATGCCGATCACGGTGGAATCTTCGTTGATTTTGTAGGCGACCTTGAGCGGTTGTTTCAGCAACGAAAAATGGTTGTGGATAATCAGCGCACAGAAGTCACTATCCGGTGGCAGAATCATTGGAAATTTCTGCAATTCTTCCCAAGTGATGGGGTCAGAGGCCTGCGTGTCGGGCGGCAGCAGCACTACATATTCATCCCGAAACAGCTCATGCGTTTCTAGGTCTTTTGTGGGTGGCAAGCAGATGATGCCAATGTCGATGAGACCCTTCATCAGCGCGGGCTCAATGCCGTCGTCGCCCCGATATTCCGAGATTGAAATGTGAATATCAGGAAAGCGGGCTCGGAAGGTGGCGATCACCTCGGGCAACACATGAGTCGCCACGCTGCGAAAGGCTCCAATGCGCACCTCACCGCCATCTAGCCCTTTGGCGAGGTTGGCTTCATGATCCATCACTTCAATCAAATGCAGCATTTTGGCTGCATGCTGCACCATCCGCTCGCCCACGGGAGTCAGGGTGGCCCCATGCCGCCCTCGGGCAAACAACACCACGCCGAGTTCATCTTCTAGTGTGGCGATCGCATGACTCACCGCAGATTGCGAAATCCCCAAGTGCAGGCCAGCTTCGCTGAAATTTCCCTGTTCGGCAACTGCAGCCAAGGCACGTAATTGTGAGAGCTTGATGTTATCTCGATTCATAAAGCAAGCACCACCTATAACGTGTGTCTTGATTCTCGCTTAGATTATCGGGCGCACCAAGAAAAATCTATTCATTTCATTCATGACGTGCATCCATGCCGCCTGTTGATTAACTAATACATTGTTTCTAGTGTGAGAACACATTAGGCATCGCCCAGTCATCCCCATCAATCAGAGCTGATCGAGCTTGTGATTAATTAGATCGTTGAGAGCATAATGCTGGGAGTCTGATGCTGCACCAAGATTCAGTTTTCGAGTTTTAATCAAGCGTCTAAATAAAGTTGATGTTGGGGATGCCACTGAGTGAGTCTAGGCAACTCAGCAGCCTTTCTAGAGTGGGCAAAGCTAGCTGCTCAACCCAGCATTCGCTTCGTCCAAAATCTTCTCACAATTCTTCTTCGCACTATAGGAGCGACCCATGGAAAGCCTCCATAAAGTTTGGGGTGAGCGGTGTGTGCCCTCATCTAGTGATTTGGCTAGTAATCTAGAAAGTCTAAATGGGACTACAAGTGCAACCAGCACAGAGCGGCGGGATGTGGCAGGGCGGCAGTCGCGTAGAGCACCGCTGAGTGGATTGGGGGCGATCGCCCAGCGCTGGCTGACTCAGATGGCGGGCAGCACAGACCCACGCATTACCCAAACGTATGATTCCAACGGCCAGCCTCTGTGGACTGTCTATGACCCAATCACACACACCACAACGGCGTTAGCGTCGGAACAAGAAGTGCGCATCTGGTTAGATCAGCGCTATAACCAGATGCCTTAGTCTACTGTAGTGCTCGCTTCTGGCGCGACATCCGGATCAAGCGAACTCACGCTAGGCTAGGGATACATCCTGTATGTGTTCATCCATGCTCACTCGCTTTGTTCAGACGGGGTCTCGCCAGGGAGAAATTGCTGAGGTTGTGCTGCGGCATGGCTGGGATTATATGCGACGGTTGCTCACTGGGGGCAAGGCTGACGAGCCTGCCCTGCCCACGCCCGCTGTGCTCCGCAACATTTTGGTTGATTTAGGGCCTGTCTTTGTGAAGCTGGGGCAGCTTTTGAGCACTCGCCCTGACCTCATGCCTCCGGCTTATATCGCGACTCTTAGCACTTTGCAAGCAGAGGTGCCACCCGTGCCTTGGGTAGAGATTGAGCAAATCTTGCGGCTGCAACTGCCCCAGCCGATGGACGAGGTGTTTGCCACGATCAACCACACGCCTGTGGCCGCAGGGTCTATTGCCCAAACCCACCGTGCCACCCTCAAAGACGGACGCGAAGTGGCGCTCAAGGTGCAGCGGCCTGGGCTGGATAGTATTGTAGAGCGTGATATTGCGTTGATTGGGGCGATCGCCAGCCTGGTTGCCCAAACCGAATTTGGCAAGCTCTATGACGTCGTTACGCTAGCTGACGAGTTTGCTCAAGCGCTGCGAGCTGAGCTTATTTTTACGCAAGAAGCCCGCTACACCGACAAGCTGCGCGCCAATCTCGCCAATAGCAAGTGGGTAGACCCCAGCAAGCTGACGGTTCCTGGCATTGTGTGGGAGCTGACCAGTGACTACTTGCTGGTGATGGACTGGCTGGATGGGGTGCCATTGCTCACGGCACCCTTTGCCAGAGATCTATCTGGTGCTAGCCTGCCCCAGCGCAAAGTCGTCGCCGATCTGCTGCTGCGGGCGTTCTTTCAGCAGGTGTGTTTGGATGGGTTTTTCCATGCAGACCCTCATCCCGGCAATTTGTTCTATTTAGCCGATGGACGAGTAGCCCTGTTGGACTGCGGCATGGTGGGGCGGCTTGATCCCCTAACGCAGGAAGTATTGCTAGAACTGATCTTGGCGATTGTCAGCCGCGATGCTCAGCGCTGTGCCCAACTCACGCTGAAGCTGTCGCCCTCTAATGAGCGGGTTAACCTCAGCCGACTAGAGAATGATTATGATCGGCTGCTGCGGCAATATTACAGCGCCACCCTGTCAGAGCTAAATTTTAGTCAGCTATTCTACGAAGTGCTGCAGACGGCGCGTAAAAACCGCATTCGAGTGCCGGGGAATTTGGGCCTGTGTGCAAAGGCGATCGCCAATCTAGAAGGGGTGGCGCATACCCTCGACCCTGAGTTCAACTTCCCCGAACAAATTCGCCCCCTGATGACCGACCTATTTCGGCAGCAGTTGGTGGGAGATGCTCCCATGCCCGCCTTTTTTCGCACATTGCTAGATATGAAGGCGCTCACACTGCAATCGCCTCGACAGCTAGAGCTGCTGCTCGATCGGGTCACGTCTGAGACCTTGCAATGGAACATCAGCATTCTAGAGCTAGACGGCATTCGACGCACGGTAGACAGCAGCGCCAACCGCCTTTCTTTTAGCATTGTGGTAGGGTCGCTGATTATTGGTGCGGCTGTGGTCTCATCGCGCACAGGGGTAGGGCAGATGCTGTGGTTGAGTGATGCGCTGTTCGCCGTCGCTAGTTTTTTGGGGCTGTGGCTCGCAATTAGCATTCTCCGCAGTGGCCGATTGCGATGACTCATTACACCAAGAGGATGCCAGTATGTCGAAGATTAATGTGAGTGTGGCGATCGCTGATGAGCACTTAGACCATATTTCAGCCGTCGCTGAGGCGTTGCAATCCCATGGATTAACGGTGCTCTCTATTATGGAAATGCTGGGTGTTGTGACGGGGGTATGTGACGACTCTATGGTGGGCACCTTAAGAACTGTGAACGGCGTCGACAGTGTAGAAGTCGGCCAAACCTTTCATCTCGCACCGCCCGATTCGTCAGTGCAGTGAAGTGCAGCAACACATAGGATATCTCGACCGCACGCCTACTGAGCACACACGATCTAGACAAACCACAGCAGACTATAGTGTGAGGCGAAAAGTAGCTTAGCCGTGTAGCTAGCGTTAGGTCTATCCTGGTATCTCCCGCATCCCATAAATTTGCCGCTGGACAGGCGGGAGGAGGATTGCTGTGAAACCCCTGCGCAGGGGTTTTGCGATAATAAAAAATTAAACCAGTGCTTCAATCGCCATAACCCATGCACTATCCCAAACCACGTGAGGGGGGCAGATAAAAAACTTATCTGCCCCCCTCACGTGGTCTAAAACTTTTGGTTTGACATTTCCCTTAATCGCCAACCCAAGCTAGGATGCCCACGCTAGGCAGACAGATTTTCGGGATTACGGTAGCCAAAAAAGTCAATTTTATAGTTAGCAATTTTAACGCCCGTTTGCGCTTCAATCTGTTGCAGCAGGTCGGCAGGTAGGTCTACGTGCACGTCAATGATTTGATTGGTGTCGAGGCAGTTGATGTGGCTGTGGGGATCGCTGATATTGCCGTAGAGGCGTCCATCAGCCCGATCAATGCACTCGATGATGCCATTTTGTGACAATGCTTCTAGGTTTTGATAAACCGAGGTGTGTCCAATATCTTTGCCTTTTTGGTTAAGCCGATCGTAAATTTCGCGTGCAGAGAGGTGCTCTCGCTGCTGCCAAAGCAACTCTAGGATAAAGCGGCGCTGTTTACTTACGCGCATCCCTAGCAATTGACAACGATCGAGAGCGTCTTCTAATGAACGAATTGGCCGTTGAGTTACATCATCGGTAGCCATGGTTTTAAGCGGGTCCTCTCTACCTAAAAGCTGATTTAATCACAAGTTAAAGATAAGCCTCTCCATTCTAGTTGGGGCTAACCCAGTCGATCTAGAAATCAAGGCGTTTTGAGCAGTTATGGGCAAATTGGGGCGATCGCCCACTGCTGACCTATCCTCACAGGTGCGGCTGCATGAATCGCGTTCGCTTTCAATGAGAAGGCTTATCCATACTCACTACCACTTTAACTTAAAGTTCAAGAAACTGTCTATGACAGGATTTATTAGTAGATAGCATAAGTTCGATGCCAAACCGTTCCGCCTGCGTCGCGAGCAGAGCGGTTTTATACATCTGCCGAACTGACGGAATAGACAGGCAATAACCAGGGGTCTCGTAAGCATTTAGTTGTATACGGATCTTACTAGCGTGTCATAACGTTAGGCAGAACGCTAAACCTTACCGAACCGTGCATGACCGAACTGTGCATGATTGTGCGAATTGCATCGTTTATTTCAAATCTGCTTTCTTTCCTGCTGGCTGGCTTGAGCCGATTCTCTGAGTCTGATTCTCAGATTTGATCACGAGCAGCTCTAAAAATAGGCCTGAAAAATAAGATTTTGAGGGTGAGACTTGAGTGGCAGACCATACGTTGATTCATGGGCTCATATATGATCTTGAACCTCTGCACTAGTGGACTTAGCTGTTAAGCGATGCGTTCGTATATGAGTTCTAAAAATGTGTTCTGAATAACATTTTTATTAATTGCTATTGATGGTGAGCAGATTTTTTTTGGGTGCTTAATCTAATATTAACCCCGGTTTAGGAGGTATGGCTTTGGAGCGCATATAGGGTGAGCGATCGCCCATGAAGCAATTAACGCGCTACATATAGACTACTGGGAGAGGTCGTGAATCGCACCTAAAAGTTCGAGATGGACATATTGCACAAAAGATGTATCAGTTTTGCTGACATCGCAATGCTAATCATCAATAGATCGGCTATGATGACAGCGAAGTAAGGTTCGCAATCATTTGCTGGACAGCGATCGCACATTGTGTATATTGCAGGTTAAGTGCAATGCATTGTTGAACTGCCCCCGCTTGTTTAGGTTTTGGAGTTCGTCGTGACCATCTACATTGGCAACCTGTCTTTTCAGGCAACCGAAGAAGATCTTCGCGAGGTCTTTGCAGACTACGGTGAAGTCGTTCGCGTTAGTCTGCCAACAGATCGCGAAACGGGTAAGAAAAGAGGCTTCGCATTTGTTGAAATGAACGATGAGGCGGCTGAAGATAAGGCCATCGAGGAACTTGATGGCGCTGAGTGGATGGGTCGCGAGATTCGGGTCAACAAGGCTAAGCCGCGTGAAACGGGGAATCGACCGGTGCGCCGTGTTGAGAACCTTTCCTAATTTTCCATACCCGTTATAGTCCAGTTACAGTCCAGCGCTGCTTTTAATCGGTCAGGCGATGTAGTTTTTCCCTGAGTTTTATGCCGTCAGATCCATGAGCAAATCAAGCTGGCGCGATATGAGAAGTAAGCGGCTCTGGCGGCGATAACGAAGATGTCGCTAACTTCCAGAGGCGCTGCTGTTTTGGCTAGTTGTGTAGGGGGATGAGGTTCGAGAGAAGCCGAATTCTTTTGCGCCCATTGGACTGATTGCCTGTCATCGGCTAATACGGCGTTGAGCAGGCTGAGGTCTATGAGTCGAGACTGTCGGATCGTCAGATAGATCGCGGGTAAATCACGGGGAAATGGTGCGATCGCCCCGTTCCTGTGAGACGCTAGCAGTACTCCCCAGCGGCGGTTGCGCCTGCGATCTCGGTATCTGGCTATGTCACACTCTCGGCTGCTTCAACTCATCCTTGCTCTGCTGGTGGGGCTGGGCCTGCTGCTGTGGTTGGTGAATGTCTTAATTGGCATTTATAGCGGCTTGTCTGCCGTTTCGCCAGGGCTGGCGATCGCCGTTATTGGCGTTGTGCTGCTGCTGGTGTTGGGGTTGCTGGCTGCACTCGGCTATTACGGCTATCTATTTCTACGCCCCAAGCGCCGACCGTCGCCGCCGCCGCTCCCTAAAGAAAAATCAGGAGTGACTACAGAAACCCTGAAGGCGGTGCAGCAGCAAGCTAGCCAGGTGCAAGATGAGATCTCGCGGCAGGCATTGCTGGAGCGATCGCGCCAAATTGAAGAATACCTAGCTCGCGGCGAAATTCGCGTGGTGGTCTTCGGCACGGGATCAGCCGGCAAGACCTCTCTGATCAATGCCATGGTGGGCTATGTCACGGGGGATGTGGGGGCGGCGATGGGCACGACTGCGGTGGCGCAAACCGTGACGCTGCGCTTGCGCGGGGTAGACCGCGAAATTTGGTTGACCGATACTCCCGGCATCTTAGAAGCCGGAGTGGCGGGCACAGGGCGCGAGCAGGCAGCACGTCAATTGGCAGCAGAGGCTGATCTGCTGCTATTTGTATTGGATAGCGACCTGCGCCGATCGGAGTTTGATCCGCTACGATCGCTCGCAGATATTGGCAAGCGATCGATTCTAGTGTTTAACAAAACCGATCGCTATCCCGACGATGAAGTGGCCGCAATTGTGGCACATTTGCGGCAGCGCGTTCGTGAGTTCATTGCGCCGGTAGATGTGGTGACGGTGGCGGCCAATCCTCAACCGGTGACGTTAGACAGTGGCGATCGCCTCCAGCCTGATCCCGAAATTTTGCCCCTCATGCGGCGCATGGCGGATGTGCTGCGAGCAGAAGGCGAGGAGCTAATTGCCGATAACTTGCTGCTGAAATCACACCGATTGGGCGAAGAAGCACGGCACCTGCTTGACCAACAGCGTCACCGTCAGGCTGAACAAGTGGTCGATCGCTATCAGTGGATTGGTGCGGGAGTTGTGTCGATCACCCCGTTACCGATGGTGGATCTGTTAGCGGCAGCGGCAGTCAACGCTCAAATGGTGGTAGAAATTGGCAAAATTTATGAGTGCGACCTCAACGTAGAGCGCGGTAAAGAACTGGCGGTTTCTCTGGCTCGAACGCTGGTCAGCTTGGGCGTTGTGAGCGGCGCTATTGAATTGCTGACGCTGGCGCTACAAACGAACGTCGGCACTTTTTTGATTGGTCGTGCCATTCAGGGTGCAACGGCTGCGTATCTCACCCGCATTGCGGGCAAAAGCTTTATTGAATACTTTCGGCGAGATCAAACCTGGGGTGATGGCGGCATCTCACAGGTGGTGCAAGAACAGTTTCAGCTCAATCGCCGCGATGAGTTTATCAAACGCTTTGCTCAAGAGGCGATCGCCCGCGTGCTAGACCCCCTACGCGCCCAAAACGAGGGTGATGAAATCGAATAAATCATCCTCAAGCAGGCAAGGCATGGTTCGTAGATTCAACAAACCATGCCTTGCTGGACGAGATATCGATAGTTTATGTTGCCGAGACACCGGGCGGAGGGTGTAGTGGAACCTTTGTTTAGTCGGAGTTCCACTACATGCCTTTGGGTGTATTAACGGCCAGCCGCGCCGCCCGACCCCACACAGAAGTTGCCATTGCGGGGGCAGGTCTCGGTGTCAATATTGCCGCCGATGGCGAATGCGGCAGGGGCGATCGCCCCAGAGATAGCCAATACTGACAATGCAGCAAGAATTAAACGTTTCATAGGAACTCTCCTAAACTAAATACAGCAAATAGTTTTCGCATGGTCTTAGCACTCCTGCTTAAATCGAGGCGTGGCCTCAAACCCCATGGATGCAAGAGATATCTCAATGGATGCAGCAGCGGGTGAATAAGACAGAATGAAGGTAGATTCGCTTTAGTCACCCTTACGCTAGACATCCTAACGGCCCGACGCGCCGCCCGACCCCACACAGAAATTGCCGTTGCGGGGGCAGGTTTCGGTGTCAATGTTGAAACCTAGTGCCGATGCGGCAGGGGCGATCGCCACGGCCAACGCCAATACCGACAGAGTAGAAAGAATGAAGCGTTTCATAGACGTGTCCTTTGTGTGAGTGTTGTGTGTGAGAAGTCGTTCGGGCTGGAAGGCCTTGTCTTGCTTCCCTTTCCTGAACTGATTCAATCATGCGCCTCGTCTCTGAGTAGCCCATGATTGTATCCTGAGATACATCTGAGACTTTGACGGAAAAACTGAGAAGCGCCCTCACCTTTTGGTAAAATCAAATGCTTGACATTTACTAAAGGCTTGCTGCCCTGGCTGCAACTAACGGAGAAGACCCTATGGCGCGGATGTATTACGACGCTGACGCAAATTTAGATATCTTGGCAGGGAAAACCATTGCCATCATCGGTTATGGCTCGCAGGGACACGCCCATGCGCTCAACCTCAAAGACAGCGGCATCAACGTGATTGTGGGGCTGTATCCAGGCAGTAAATCAGCAGCCAAGGCCGAAGCCGCAGGCCTGCCCGTCAAATCTGTGTCGGATGCGGCTGCCGCTGCCGACTTCATTATGATTTTGCTGCCCGATGAAGCGATGAAGACGGTCTACACCAACGAAATCGCAGAGCATCTTACCGAAGACAAGGTGCTGGCCTTTGCTCACGGGTTCAACATTCACTTCGCGCAGATTGTGCCGCCTGCGAATGTCGATGTCGTGATGATTGCGCCCAAAGGCCCCGGACACCTCGTGCGCCGCACCTATGAGCAAGGTGAAGGCGTGCCCTGTTTGTTTGCGGTCTATCAAGATGCATCAGGTCAGGGGCGCGATCGCGCCATGGCCTACGCCAAAGGCATTGGCGGCACCCGCGCAGGCATTCTCGAAACCACCTTCCGCGAAGAAACCGAGACGGATCTATTTGGCGAACAGGTCGTGCTCTGTGGCGGACTATCGGCATTAATCAAGGCCGGGTTTGAAACCCTTGTGGATGCTGGCTATCAGCCCGAGCTAGCCTACTTTGAGTGCCTGCACGAAGTGAAACTGATTGTGGATTTAATTGTCGAAGGCGGACTCGCCACCATGCGCGATAGCATCTCTAACACAGCAGAATATGGGGATCTCACCCGTGGCCCCCGCGTCATCACTGACGAAACCCGCGCTGAGATGAAAAAAATCCTCAGCGAGATTCAGTCGGGACAGTTCGCTCGTGAGTTTGTGCTAGAGAATATGTCGGGCAAAGCTGGCTTCAACGCCATGCGTCGGCGTGAGGCCGAGCATCCTATTGAGGAGGTGGGGAAAGACCTACGCGCCATGTTTAGCTGGCTAAAGAAGGTCTAGCCTAATCCTTAGCTGAATACCACGTCACTCATTGTATTAGTGCTAAAGCCTATAGTCGTTTAGCATTGTTTCAGCCCCGCGCTGCGGGGCTGAAACAATGCCACCGAACTAACGCAACAGGTGTACAGCTGTATTGAGCATGGTTTTACGTGGTTTTCAGGCGTCCTAGACTTGAACTCTTTGAGTATGGAATTCAGAGTCCGCAACGGGTTTTGCTTAACCAGTATTCGCTCTGGCGATCGCGCTGCGTATCTAGAGCATCTCAACGACAGGAGCATTTCCGATTCCATTCCAGCTCTCCCCTATCCCTACACCGCAGCGGCTGCAGATGGGTGGATACAGCATCGCCTTGAGTTTCTTACCACCTATGGGAAAGAGATTTCTTTTGCCCTTCGCAATCCTACTGAGGATTTGATTGGCTCAGTTGGGGTAGACGATTTCAGGCTGGGGCAAACTCATCGAGCAGAAGTTGGGTATTGGCTAGCAACGGCCTATCGGGGTCAAAACTTGATGAGTGATGCGCTGGGCGTTTTTGTTTCGTATGCATTTGACCATCTTGAACTAACACGGCTAACAGCACACACGCTTGCTTTTAATGTTCCCTCTGCCAAGGTTTTAGAAAAAAATAAGTTTAAACATGAGGGTTGTTTGAGACACCATACTCAAACGCGAAACGGAATATTTGATACGTTGGTTTGGGGCTTACTCAAGGGAGAAGAGGGCGATCGCCTCAATACCCTCAATCCGTAGTTGGGCTATTCAATCATGAGTGATCATTGGTGGAGCGAAACCGAAACCTATCCGCCGCCGCTGAGGATTCAGTCGGCGCAGATTTGTAACGGGAGTGGGCGCTTGAAGTCGCTGCTAAGTTCCCACAGCCCAATCTAAATCCGGGGTGATGAGGTGTTGGTTGTGGTCAAGCACCTGTGAAGCTCCCTGCACGTCTAGCCATGGAGGTCAAGGACAGTCATGGCTACAGCAACCGATGATCGTTACAGCAACAGCAGCAGCAGTCCACCCAACGCACCAAAGCTGACAACCACCGCAAAAATTGACTCAATAGTTTCTTCAAATTTGCTACGCTGTGCAGCTTGAGCAACCGCCCGACCGGGGTCATCTATTCGGTTCTGCTGTGGCGTTCTGGCTATTTCGTAAAGCTCTTCATCGATTTCGCTGATGCGATGCCGTAGCACCTGCCGTTCTGTCTCTAAAATATGGCGCTCAGGCGTGCGGCCTCGGCGGTGATGCTCACGACAAGTATTTGAATGGGGAAGCGTATAACCCATGTCATCCTCCAAGTGCATTACAGGGAATGGAGCCACAGCAAGCCCAGGGTTGGGTGCTGCTTCAACTCGCCCAACCGGGGGATGTGTGCCTAATTCCAACTTACTCAACTCTGGCGTTAGAGAAGAAAAGCTGTAACCATCTGCAAATCAGCTTAAAGTCTTTTAACACTGCAGTGGACGATGACGAGATGGATTTGGATTGCTGAACCAGTCCAGAGTGCACTGAATTCTTCTGCTGGGAACTGATTGAGATACAATCAGGCTTGCGAAATCTGGCAGTGGGTTGAGGTGAACATGGCGGATATGCCAAATGCAGTCGTGATTGGATTGGGGCGCTCGGGGATTGCGGCGGCTCGGTTATTGAAGCAGCAAGGATGGCAGGTGACCGTTAGCGACAGCGGTAGCTCTGATGCTCTGCAAGCCCTCCAATCGCAGCTCGAATCAGACGGCATCGCGGTTAAGCTCAACCATCGGTTTGAGCCGGAGCCGGGGGTGCAGCGGGCGGTAGTGAGCCCTGGCGTGCGGTGGGATTTGCCAGCGCTGGTGCAGGCTCGTGCGCAGGGGATTGAGGTGCTAGGCGAAATGGAGCTGGCCTGGGAGTCGCTGGCGCAGATTCCTTGGGTGGGGATCACGGGCACTAATGGCAAAACCACCACAACGGCACTGGTAGCGGCGATGTTTGCGGCGGCGGGGCTGACTGCCCCCCCGTGCGGCAATATTGGCTATGCGGCTTGTGAGGTGGCGCTGGCTCAGCTCGCACCCGATTGGGTGATTGCCGAAATTAGCAGCTATCAAATTGAGTCGTCGCTGCAGCTTGCCCCGCGTATTGGGATCTGGACGACGTTGACCCCTGATCATCTGGCGCGGCACTATACGTTAGAGAACTACTGCGCGATTAAAACGCGATTGCTGGCGCGATCGCACCAGGCCATTCTGAATGCCGATGACCCCTACCTGCGTCAGCATGCGGGCGACTGGGAGGGGGCGTATTGGACTAGTGCAGCAGGTAGGATGGCGTTACCGGGCGATGTGAGCCGCAGTGCCTATGTGGATGAGGGATGGGCGATCGCCCTGGGTGAACCGATCGTTGCCGTCAATGCGCTCAAGATGGTGGGGCCGCATAACCACCAAAACCTGCTGATGGCGGTGTTAGCAGCACGACTGGCAGGAATTGATAAGGCGGCGATCGCCCAAGCGGTGTCTACGTTCCCCGGTGTGCCCCACCGACTCGAAACCGTGGCGACTTGGCACGGCATCACCTTTATCAATGACAGCAAGGCGACCAACTACGATGCGGCAGCGGTGGGGCTGGCCTCGGTTAAGGGCGGCGTCATTTTGATTGCAGGGGGTGATCCCAAAAAGGGCGATGCGGCGGCTTGGTTGCAGCACATTCAGGAACGAGCGATCGCCGTGCTACTCATTGGCAAGGCCGCAGAGACCTTTGCCCAACTGCTCCAAGCCATAGGCTACACCCAATACGAGCAGGTGGGCGATTTGGAGCGCGCAACTCCCCGAGCGGCTGATTTGGCACAAGCGAATGGCGCCCAGACGGTTCTGCTTTCCCCGGCCTGTGCCAGCTTTGACCAATACGCGAGCTTTGAGCATCGGGGCGATCACTTCCGCCAGATCTGCCACACTCTATTCAAGCCAGACGACGAGAGCCGAGATGTAGTCAACGGTACAGCTTGACCCGCATGGGTCTGAAATTCTTTTAAGTGGCAGACTAAGTGCGGACAGGGTTGACGACTGGTATAGATAATAGGTGTGGATACACGAGTGGAGCGATCGCCCGAGTTGTAGAGCTAGAGAGCCTTCAATATCCACGTGAATCGTCTGACTTTTCTACCCAACTCCAACACGACACTAACGCGACACTTAGCCTTAAACCAAACCTAACAAGAGACACTCTTATGCTGCATCGGTTCGTGATAGCCCTATTGGCCGGGCTACTGGGGCTTGTGGTTCCGGCGCTATCTCCCCTGCCCGCCCACGCGGCAGACTGCACCCTCACCGCCATCGTTTGGGAAGGGTATACCGATCCCTCCTTTGAGCAGGTATTTGAAGCTCAAACGGGGTGCGCGGTGAAAGCCACCTATGCCGGATCAAGCGACGAGATGTTTGCCAAATTTCGCGCGGGTGGCGGCCGCACCTATGATCTGATCTCGGCCTCTGGCGACATTACCGAACGGCTCTATCAAGCGGGGCTGGTGCGCCCCATTGACGCCAGCAAGTTAGAGAACTTCGACAGCATTTTTGAGTCCTTTCAAAATGGCCGCTGGAACACCTTTGACGGCAAGCCCTATGGCGTGACCTTTGCCTGGGGGCCAAATGTGCTGGTCTACAATACTCAGCAGGTAAAGACGCCACCCACCTCTTGGGATGTGCTGTTTGATCCCCAGTATGCAGGCAAAATTGCGTTGCCTGACAACCCCATGACCCTTGCAGATGTGGCGCTGTGGTTGGATAAGAGCGATCCCTATAATCTCACGGCAGACGACTTGGCCGAGGTGAAGGCCAAGATGCTGGAGCTGCGCCCCAATATCCGCAAGTTTTGGACGACGGCTGGCGAACTGGCGAACCTGTTTCAGTCCGGTGAGATTGTGATGGCTCATGCGTGGCCGCTCACCTATACCCAGCTCGAATCAGAAGGCTATCCGGTTGGCTCGGTGAGCCCCGCCGGAAAGCTAACGGGCTGGACGGATTCTTGGATGATCTCGAAGCGATCGCGCAATGTGGATATTGCCTATGAGTGGATTGACTTTCTGCTCAGCGGCGAGGGACAAAAGGGCGTCATGGACGTGACGGGCTATTCTGGGGCAACCACACTAGGCACCGAGGCCATTGGTGCTGAAAAAGCGCATGAGCTATTTATGGATAACCTATCGCTGCACTCCCAGATCAACATGTGGCAGAGCGTTGCCAACTATGACGACTGGGTGCAAGTGTGGAATGAAATCCGCAGCTAGTGTTTCGCATGCTGTCTCGCTGTCAGCGTTCGGGTCTCTTCGCAAAACACTAGGGGCTGTCATCAATTAGTCGCATATGGTCCAAGAATCAAAGGTTACAGCCCCTAGCCTGTTGTTTGGAGCGGGCGCGGCAGGGCTTATCCCACAAGGGTTTTGGTTGTAATTGATGACGCGCCCTAGACCATGTCATCAACGCTGGACTCAACTCCAGGTAACAAGTTTACGGAAACCGTAGGTGCCGCACGGGGGCATCTGCGGTTTTCTGCGGTGTGAGACCAGTGATAGATATCTTCCTGATTTCACATTCCAAAGCAAGAGCCTTGATCGTGTTGCATGATGTTTCCCTAGCGCTACTCACCCTATGTCTGCTTTAACCCAAGCCAAGGTGTCTCGCACTCGCCTGGGCCTATACGCCTCGCTGCTGCCGCCACTGTTGTGGATGTCGCTGCTCTACTTTGTGCCGCTGGTGATTTTGATGTCCTACAGCGTATGGCGGCTAGAGGCGTTTGACATTGTTAAAGAGTTTAGCCTGACGAACTTTCGGGCGATCGCCACGAATCCCTCCTACCGCGTGGTGATTGCCCGCACGGTCGCAACGGCGCTGGGTGTGACGCTGATTGATGCGGCGATCGCCCTACCGATGGGCTTTTTTATTGCCAAGCGCAGCGGGCGCTGGCGCGGGTTGTTAACGCTGCTGGTGATCTTGCCGCTGTGGTCGAGCTATCTGGTGCGGGTGTTTGCCTGGAAGATTATTCTGGGCTATAACGGCGTGTTGAATTCTGCGCTGCTGGCCTTAGGGATTTTGCAAGAACCCAGCTCCATCTTTCTATACAACCAGTTTTCGACGGTGCTGACCTTTGTGCATGTGTGGCTGCCTTTCATGATCTTGCCAGTGATCACCGCCTTTGAGAAACTGCCAGATGACTTGCTTGAAGCCTCTGCTGACCTGAATGCTCCGCCTGTCGCCACGGTCTGGCGCGTAGTGCTGCCGCTGGTGACGCCGGGGGTGTTTGCGGGCTCTATCAATGTGTTTGCGTTAACGATGGGCGATTTTATTACGCCAAGCTTGGTGGGCGGCCCTGGGGGCATTATGCTTGGCAATGTGATTTCGTCGCAGTTTGGCGTGGCCTATAACTGGCCGTTGGGGTCAGCGTTTGCTTTGGTGGTGATGCTGATTGTGTTTTTGGGGCTGGCGATCGCCCTCAATCGAGGCGCCCTCTCACAGCTTTAAAGCGGCCAGTCACCCTGCAGGACTGGCCCAACCATGTCAGGATTTTGGGAAGTGGCCGTGCAACTCACGGGTTAACCTGGACTTTATGACTATCGCGATGCAGTATTCCCTGGCAAGTCGCTTTCGCGGTGCGGTACTCGGTGCGCTGCTGGGCGATGCACTAGCGGCACGTCGTTCACCAACCCCATATTTTTCAACCTGTTTGGGCGATCGCTTGCAGACAACCGCCGCCGCTTTGGGGTCTGCGCCATGGTTGCCCCCGCGACTATCTGCAAGGGCCGAGAGGGATGCCCCGGTTCAGCAGATAGAAGGAGGGACGATCGCCAGTTTGCCGCTGATTCTCCTACACCACGATACCCCTGCCAATCTGGCTCCGGCGCTGCAAGGCGGGGTAGATTCACAGCTAGTCGCGCCCGCAAGTTACGACAATGCGCTGCTGCTCGCGCATACCCTGGCGTTAGTGCTGTGCGACGTTGCCCCCTCGCAGATGCTCTCGCTGCTGATGCAGCAGCCTGTGCTGGCTCCCGTTTTTCCGGCGCTACAGCAGATTCAGCGATTACTGGCGGAATTTGTGAGTCCGGCGATCGCCCAACCCCAGCTCTTAGCCTCGTCACCCGAAGCCAGCGCCATGCTGCTAGCGCTCTATCGGTTTTTAGCGGCACCAGAAGAGTTGCGACTGCTGTTGCGGAGTGCGCCGCCCGCCGACCTCTCAGACTCTGCCCCTGAATCCACAGCGGAGTCCATAGCTGCGGAATCCATAACAGCGGAATCCATAACAGCGGAATCCATAATATTAGTAGGCTGCTTGGCGGGCACCCATCATGCCGAGGCTCAAGTGCAGCTGTTTCGGCATCGGCTCAGCTATGGGAGAACCTGGGGGAATGGGCAGGAGGCAGAGAATGCAGCAGCACCATTCTTTCAGCACATTGCGATGGCCTTTGATGCGGGAACGTCCTTGGCCGATTACTTATTTGCCCAGTGGGCGGGGGTGTATCGTCCCGAGGTGCGGCCCCAGCCTGCGATGGCGCTCACGGTGGCAGCGGCCAATCGCCTGAGACCGCGCTAAGCTAGGCAACTGTCCCCTGCTCCTTTCTACAGTCTATCCACCCGTTTACTAGATCTTGTGATGCCAAATCCATTGCTGTTGCTGAACTATGAGCCAGCGTTTGAGTCGTTGGGCGATCGCTTCTATGACCTTGTGCCTGCCGCCAAGTTTCCCCAGCACACCCTGCGATTTCGCAATGATGCGCTGCTGCCTATGCTAGGGCTAGCGCCTGAGGCTGTCACCGATGCAGATTTTGTAGACGCTTTTGGCAAATTCGAGGGACGCCATCCGCTGCTGGCAATGGGCTACCACGGCTACCAGTTTGGGCAATACAATCCTGCGCTGGGGGATGGGCGCGGGTTTCTGTATGGGCAGGTGCGCGATGCAGCAGGACACCTGTGGGACTTGGGCACCAAGGGCTCTGGCCCTACGCCCTATTCTCGCGGTGGCGACGGACGGCTGACCCTAAAGGGCGGTGTGCGAGAAGTGCTCGCAGCGGAGATGCTGCACCGATTGGGGGTTCGCACCTCTCGCTGCTTGAGCCTGATTGAAACCGGAGATGCCCTCTGGCGGGGCGATGAGCCATCTCCTACGCGCGCTTCTGTGATGGTGCGCCTGCAGCGATCGCACATTCGCTTTGGCACCTTTGAGCGGCTGCATTTCTTACAGCGTCCTGATCTCATTCAGCTATTGTTAAACCACGTCATCCAGGTCTACTGTCCTCACCTGTTGACGAAAGTTTTCGATGTCTCATTAACAGAACCATTCGCTGAACCATTGCCAGAGGCCATCTATGCTCAGTTTTATGGAGAGTTGGTGCAGCGGGTAGCGGATCTGGTGGCGCAGTGGATGGCGGCGGGGTTTTGCCATGCGGTGCTGAATACCGACAATATGGTGATTACGGGCGAAAGCTTTGACTATGGCCCCTATGCATTCATCAGCCACTACGATCCTCAGTTCACGGCGGCCTACTTCGATCACTCGGGGCGCTATGCCTATAGCAACCAGCCTGCCGCCTGCCAGTGGAATTTGGCTATGCTGCAGGTGCCGCTGGCAGCGGTGCTGCCCGAACCCTTTATGGCAGAGCATCTGGCACAGTTTGAAGGGCAGTTCCGTACGGCCTATCGCCAGCGCATGCTGTGGCGACTGGGGCTAGACGCAGTGCCAGTAAAGTTGGGGGACGAATTGCTGCGCTACACGGTAGATTTGCTGTATCAAAGTCGAGTGAACTATCACCAGTTTTTCTATCAGGTGCGGCGGCAGTGGTCACCCCAATGGCAGGCTGAGGCCAGCGCCATTCTAACGGACGCGATCTCGCCGGAGCTGACTGCCCTGCTAGAACCGTGGCGACAGGTTTATTACCGGGCGATCGCCCCCCTTTCGCCATCAGAGCTGGCAGCGATGCCGCAGCGGCTCAACCGCCATAACCCGAGTTTGGTGATCGAGCGTCCTGACATTGAAGCCGTTTGGGATCCCATCACCACCGACGATAATTGGCAACCCTTTGAGCACCTGCTCAAGCACATTTGGACGTCTGTAGAGCCATAGTCTCAATCGTTCTCTAATTCCCTAGCGGGCAACCGGCTGCAAAAGCTGGTGCTGAATGCGGGACTGATCGAGCGATCGCCCAATCAACACCAACCGGGTTTGGCGAGGTTCGTCGGCGTTCCACGAGCGGTCGTAGTAGTGTTCGAGGCGATCGCCCACGCCCTGCACCACTAGCCGCATCGGCTTATTGGGTACCGCCACAAATCCTTTAATGCGATAAATCTCCATGTCTTGCATCAAGGCTTTGATCTGGCGCATCAGCTCAGTGGGTTCAAAGCTGCGCTCGAGTACGAGCTGCACGGCGTTGATGTCGTCATCGTGCTCGTGCCCTTCTTCATGGTCGTGGTGACTGGGACGGGTGTCCAGATTATCTTCCACGGCAGCCCGAAAGCCCAGCAGCACAGCCGGATCAATCTGTCCCCGATCGCTCGTCACTAGTTTGACCGCACGAGGGAGTTCTTGGTGGACGAGCGATCGCACCTGCGCCAGAGCGGCCTCATCCACCAAATCGGCCTTGCTCAGCAGCACTAAGTCGGCACAGGCAAGCTGATCTTCAAACAGCTCTTGCAGCGGTGTTTCGTGATCTAGATTGGGGTCTTGCTGACGCTGGGCTTCGACCGCCGCCACATCCTGCGCCAGAGTGCCCGCCGCCACCGCTTCACAGTCCACCACTGTCACAACGCCGTCTACCGTGGCTGCATTGCGAATTTCGGGCCAGCGAAACGCCTGCACCAGCGGCTTTGGCAGCGCCAGCCCTGAGGTTTCGATTAAAATACAATCCAGGCGATCGCGATACTTCAACAGCTCAAGCATAGTGGGCAAAAACTCTTCTTGCACCGTGCAGCAGAGGCAGCCATTGGTCAGCTCCACCACTTGGGGCTGGCCGCTGGCTGTGGCGTCATCCTCATCGCACACTTGGCAGTCGCGCAGCAAGTCCCCGTCGATGCCCAGCTCCCCAAACTCATTCACCAGTACCGCAATACGCCGCCCTTGGTTGTGCTGCAACACATGGCGAATCAGGGTGGTTTTGCCACTGCCCAAAAAGCCCGTGATAATCGTAACCGGAAGTTTTTCTGCCATAGTGCCTGGAAGGTGTCTGGAATGGGGATACTCAGGTCATGATTGGGTGAGGCAAACGCACAGCCCTCGTCTCACCCAATCATGACCTATTTGGGGCCACCGGATGCGAGCGCTAACGGGATAAACCCAGATGTTTAATCTTTTAGGGTTCTTGAATTGCCGAATCTACAGCAATTTTTGCTGCTGCAATCCGCTGCAATCCTCAGTTCTTGTGTGACGCTGCGGAGCGTGAGCCTTGCACCGTTAGGGCAACTGTAGCTTAGAAGGCCCCGTATCGTGAAACCTGCGTGTGACCGAGGTTTCACGACACTCAACTAGCGCTAATTCTACAAGCTGGGGAGTGCTGTTCTAAGCCAGTTGCTTCCCCGAGCCTCGGAGCGGGTGCCGACAGGGCCATGTGAAGGGGAATCTCAAGGCGAAACTCGGTGCCCTTTCCTACCTGCGAGAGGCAGTAAAGGTATCCATTGTGCTGCTCCACAATGATTTGGTAGCTAATGGAGAGGCCCAGCCCGGTGCCTTTGCCAACAGGTTTGGTGGTGAAAAAGGGATCGAACAACTGCGAAATCTGGTGTTCAGGAATGCCAGGGCCGTTATCTACAATTCTGACAACGGCGCACGGGCCTTCTTGCCGATCTGAGTTCAGGCTAGTGTGGATGGTGATGAGGCCTGGTTCTGAGCGATCGCCCCTCTCCAGCACCTCTTCCAATGCATCAATGGCATTGGCAATCACATTCATAAACACCTGGTTGATGGCGCTGGGATAGCATTCCACCAACGGCAACGGTTGGTAGCACGTGTTGATGCGGATGCCGGGTGACTCGGGCGATCGCTTCAGCCGATACTGCAAGATCATCAGCGTGCTGTCAATGCCCTCATGCAGGTCAACGGCTTTCACAATGGCTTCATCTAGTCGAGAGAAATTGCGGAGCGATCGCACAATGTGTTGAATCCGCTCTGCCCCCACCTGCATAGACGACAACATTTTAGGAAAATCATTCAGGATGAACTCCAGATCAAGGTGCTCTAGCTTTTGACTCAAGCCAGGACTGGGCTGAGTGTGCTCATGCTGATATCGACGCAGCAGCGCCATTAAATCCCCGGCATATTGGGTCGCATGGCTCAAATTGCCAGAGATGAAGTTTACTGGATTGTTGATTTCGTGGGCAATGCCCGCCACCAACTGCCCCAAGCTCGACATTTTTTCTGACTGCACAAGATGCGCCTGCGCCTGTTGGAGTTGTGTTAACGCTGCAGTCAGCTCGGTCGTTTGGCGCTGCACCTGCTGAAAAAGCTCTGCCTGCTGAATCGCCACTCCTAGATGGGTCGCAATTTGCTGGACGAACTCAATCTCCTGAGGCTGCCACTGGCGCGGGGCTGCACATTGATGAATGCACAGAAGCCCCCAGAGATTGCCGCCCAACAGCAGTGGCACCACCAAGTTGGCACGAATCTGGAACTGAGCCAGCACCTCAATGTGGCATGGCTTGAGGCCAGCGGCGTAAATATCTGCAACAGCCTGCATGCGCCCAGATGTATAGTGAACGGCATGCTGCTCACCAAAGCAATGGTCGTGAATCTTTGCCGCCATGGCCGACTCAAACCCTGCAGCTACATCTTCCGAGACAAATTCTCCATCGGTATAGCGGTAGCCGGGGAAGAAATAAAACACGCCGACTCGGTCTGCTTGTAGCAGCTGCCGCACCTCTTGAGCCGTGGTTTTGAAGATCTCGTCTAAATCCAGAGATTCGCGAATTTTGGTGATTACGCGAAAGAGCAATCGCTGTTGCTCAAGTGGGCGATCGCACGACCCGTCTGCCAAGGCTGCTTGAAGTTTCTGAAAAGCAGCATCACTATGGCAAAGACTACGAAGATACTCTGGAGAAGGAAGTGGCATAGAACAGCAGGGGGGTTATTTTAAAGAGATCTGTAAGCCGCCCTCTCTAACCGACACGATACTTAGACAATAGCCAATCTCAAGGCTCTCAAAAAATCCACTTAGCACCTAATCAGTCAATTTCTTTATTTGACCTCCAGCGTCAGAATTTTATGCTGCGCCCGTGAAGTCAAACGTTGAAATGTACACTCAATTAAGCCTATTTAACTCATTGCTATTGCAATAGAAGTAGAGTGGTTGCGGTTTATGGAACCATTGCGGGTCGGGGATTTTGCCTGCAAAACTCTAACTGGCTCAACCAAAATGGCTAGCGTCAGAGAAGGAGTTAGAAAAAGACTAGCCCTATCAAGTGATGCCTAACAAGTAGCATCCGCAGACAATGACGCTGATTAAGGACGTTGATTAAGATGGGCTTCAGGCCCGAGTATAGGGTTCCCTAAATTCAGCCAATAGGATCGGCGGCTACAGGCTTGCAGTAGGTTTTGTAACAACCGATACTATCACCCTATTCAGTTTCAGGACTAGTTGTGTACGTGAGTCATCGGTGTTTCGGCTGTGGTCGTGCTAATGCTGTGACTTAAAACAATTGAATCAGCTAGATCTTATCCTGCGGTGGAGGGGTGATGCGGGCGCGGCTCAGGCGATCGCTCAACTGATCCAGCAACTCAAAATCGGCTTGGGGCAGTGTCGGGGCTATGGTGGGTGATTTTTCTAAAAAGGCAAACGCCTGACGAAATTGCCGCCAATTGGCCTGAATGGGCGCTTGCAGATGACAGGGAATAATTCGCTGAAACTCCCAAGCAGACACCCGGTTCACCCAATCTAATGTGGCCTGGGGTGCCCGATTGAGGATGAGAGTTTGGAGCACAGGTGCCACAAATGGGCGATCGCCCCCCTGCAACGCATCAAACGAATCCTTCCATCCCGACTTCCAGCGAAAGGGAAACAGACCAAAATAGGCGTGCCGCGACCGATCGGGCGCATGCTTGGCTTGGCGAAACACCTCTCCCCATGGCACCACCTCTAGCCCACTTGGGCGAAAGAAGAAGGAAAACAGCGCAATTCGCTGCCAACCCTTGCGGCGATTAGCAGGCGTATCGGTCAAGGGCTCTGTGGCAGCATCCCGAGCATGAAATAGCAGCGGATAGGGGTCAAGTTGCACCACCTCCGGCGGTTCTTGGGGTACAGCCACCACAGTATCTGTAACCAGCAGAGTCTGGCTGGCACGGTGACACAGCGCCAGTTCTGCAAAGGTGCCTAAGCCCAGTGAAATCGGCCCCAGCAGCGCATAGTCAAACTCATTGGCAAAGGGCACCTGAGCCGGATCGTCTGGTAGGGTGTGGGTGCGACGGAGTGGAAAACCCAGCCAGCTCAGCGGTAGGTTGAGCGGAAAACTCCACTGCTGTGGCGTCACCCAGACTTGCGCCTGAGGAAAGTGGCGGGCAAAAGGCCCGACATAAATTTTGTGTTCTAGACCGGACGCTGTCGGCAACACAATATGCTGCACCGCCCCATGTGCCGCTTCTAACGTCCGCATCAGGCGAATGCACTCTGCAGTAGGAGCGACCGGCGCATAGACCAGCAACCCGCCCGCCTGCAGCCGCACAATGGTCATCCGAATGGGCACAATCACATAGAAAATGCCCTGCACTTGGTCAATTGTCCAGATGGTATCGGGGACTAATTCTTGAAGGAGCGATCGCCGCCGCCCATAGGGATACAGTGGAAAAATTGGCCACAGATTCCAAGTCCAGTCCTGAGGATTGGGTGCCAACTCGTCGCCAGATAAACGATTCGTGGGATTGTCCACACCGCGTTTCTCCTACCCTGACAATGGATCTAGCTGAGTTCCCGGACTAGCGAGAAGGCCCGCATAACCCGAAACAGTGCCGACGTAAACCCCGTTTAGATCCGCACTGGAATATCAGACTGCGTCGTTTCACGCTTCACTAGCGCCTCAAACGCCAATCGCCGCACCGAAACGGGGTCTTTTTCATCATCCGTCATTTCTGCCAAGGTTTTGGTATGTCCATAGGGAATGAAGATTGTTTCCCAACTGTAGCCATCACCCCGAGGCTCAGACGCAATGCTGCCTTCTACGACGCCGATGTAAACGTTGATTAGGGTTTCATCACAGGTTGCAAGCACCGTTTTGGCGCGGGCGCTGCGCACTTCAAACTGGCGCATCATGTCACATATCCCCTGATCATGCACCCGCTGCATAAACCACTTCACCAGCGCCCCTGGCATCCCGTTCCAGGCGTCGATATACAGCCCTGTGTCATCAACTAATACAGGTCGTTTTAGAACGTGATTGGCGTGCTTAACCTTGTGTACAGCCACCTCTTCTACATCCACAGACTGCAATTCGGGCAAATCAAGCCCAAAGTGTTTGAGCTTTCGGCCCATATAGCGCTCGGCTTCTGCCAGCTTATGGCGCGAATGGGTGACAAATAAAAAATCATGCATTGCTTAGGGAATGGGAACTGACCAGAGTAGGCGTTCAATAATAACTTTTGCTTTGTGCCCGCCGCTAGGAATCAAGCGGTGAGCCAAGACATAGGGTGCGAGGAATTTGACATCATCGGGAATGGCATAGTCTCTGCCCTCCAAAAAGGCCAGCGCCTGGATGGCGCGATGGAGTGCCACAGAGCCTCGCGGACTTGCCCCCAAGATAATCTCTTCATCCTGGCGGGTGGCCCGCACTAAATCAAGAATATACTGCTGTAGGTGCGTTTCTACTTTAACTTGGGTGCAACGCTGACGCAGTTGCTGCACTTGGTCGAGAGAAATGCAGGGTTGCAGATCGTCAATCGGGGTGCGGTGCCCTAATCCTTGCAGCATTTGCAGTTCGTCTGCCGCTGTGGGATAGCCCAAGCTCAGCGCGAGTGCAAAGCGATCCATTTGGGCTTCGGGCAGGGGAAAGGTGCCCTGATACTCCACGGGGTTTTGGGTGGCGATCACAAAAAACGGCTTGGGAACGGGGCGCGTCACACCGTCTGTGGTGACCTGCTGTTCTTCCATAACTTCGAGCAGCGCCGCTTGGGTGCGCGGGGTCGCACGGTTAATTTCATCGGTCAGCAGCACGTTGCTGAAGACAGGCCCTGGCATAAATTCAAAGGTGCCTGAGCGGGGATTCCAGATATTGGTTCCGGTGACATCGCTGGGCAATAGGTCGGGAGTGCATTGAATGCGCTGAAAGATGCCATCGATTGAGCGTGCCAGAGATTTGGCTAGCAGCGTTTTGCCTACTCCAGGAACATCTTCAAGCAGGGCGTGCCCCCCAGAGAACAGCGCTACGAGCACCAGCTGGATGGCATCGGTTTTGCCGACCACTGTTTTGCTCAGGTTGTGCATCACCTGTTCGACGGTTTCTCTCATGGCGATCGCCCCTTCCTCCCAAACCTGCATCTTCCTGCTCCATCATGCCAAGGATTCCCTTAACATGCCCAATATTGGGTCGGTCTGAAGCGAATCACAGCACCCTTGGCCCTACCACTGGTCTCATCTGGTAGGCAATGCAAGGTCAAAAGCTTACGGCTACCCACCCGCAACCCAATGGCGCAACCATCTAAGATGCAGCGCTTATTCTAGGCCGAGTTCTCGCTTTAGGAGATTAATGGATTTTTCACCCACGTAGTTTTCGCAGGTGACGATGCGCGGCGCACGAATCAGGTCATCCCGCACCCGCTGAATTGCAGATTTCACGGCTTCGTGGCTGGTCAGGTCAAAACACACAATCGTTTGAGAGTTGCGCGCTAGGGCATTGAGTTTGAACTGGTCTTCTGTCTGCGCGGTGGTCACTAGCAGTTCATCACCCCGCAGGCTGTGGATGATGACCTCGGCGGCGCGCAAGATGCCAGTGCTAAGGCTCACCAGCCCAATATTGGTATGGGATGGAATGGTCTTAAGCTGCTGCAACTCTTCGCGATAGTCGTAGATGTCAATGGGGATGACCCGAACTGATTTAGGAGCGGCGATCGCCTCTGCCGTGCCTACAAAATAGCGGCTGGTGACAACCGTGCCGCCGCGGGCTTGATCTAGCACCCCTTCTAGCTCTTCTAACGGCACCAACTGCACGGGAATTTGTAATGCCTGCTGCAACTCGCGCACCATCAACTCCCCAGCGCCAATGTCTTCGCGGGGCGAGGTCACCAGCACTCGCGCACTGCACCGCAGCCGCCAGTCAATTTCAGCCAAAAACAGCTCCCGCGCTTGGCTGAGTGTGCAACCTTGTGCCAGCAGCTCGTCTAGGCTCTTTTGCACGAGCTTATAGGCGATGGGATGCCGATCCACAATGGGCGATCGACTGCCGCCACTGCCCCCTTCATCCCCCTGCGCGCGCACAAAAATGCCTGCACCAGCCCGCGCATCAACAAACCCAGCGTCTTCGAGCTGACGATAAACCTTGCTGATGGTGTTGCGGTGTAACCCCGTCTGCATGGCAAGCTGGCGTGTGCTCGGCAGCCGATGCCCTGGCGGAAACTGCCGCGACGCGATCGCAAAACGAATTTGGTTGAACAGTTGGCTAGAGGCAGGAATTTCACTGTCTGCCTGGATATGAAAATCAACCATAGGTCGGGGCGTGATGAGCAATACCAAAAATAAGCTAAAGCAAAGCTTCAACGGATGGAGTCGTTGAGAACTACACCAAAACCATAGTTGATTCCAGAAAGCTCTTACTCCATTGTTCAATAAAGTGTACTCGGATAAGTCTGAAGGCGAATGAAAATCTGCTGAGGGCTTGGGAAGAGGGAGTTCGGCGTGAAAATTGGGGGAGCGTGACAGAGTGGACATTGGGGCGTAGGCTACTAGGCAGCACTGCTAATCGCTGAGCACACGCCACATCAGACTGAGGCGGGGGAATTGTCCGTAGGGTTGGAGCCGCCGAAAGTTGTCCCGGAGTTTTCTTGGAGTGTGACAGAGTGGTCACGAAGGTCATACGTTGGAGTAGTTGCAACCTAACTGCCTGGACAGTGGCTGTGTGAGTGGTTTGAGATTTTGTAGCGCTTAGGGTCGAGTTTCCATGACAGACATCGTCTTAGATCTTGCGACACAGTGGGTTGCCGTTCCTAATGACAGGTTGACGATTGATGCCTATTTGGCACGTCCCGCTGCGGAGGGTGTGTTTCCGGCGGTGCTTGTGATTCAGGAAATTTTTGGGGTGAATGCCCATATTCGCGAGGTCACAGAGCGAATTGCGCGGTTGGGCTATGTGGCGATCGCCCCGGCCATTTACCAGCGGCAGGCTCCCGGCTTTGAAGCGGCCTATACCGAGGCCGACATCGTGCAAGGGCGAGCGTATAAACAGCACACTCGGGTGGAGGAGGTGCTGAGTGATTTGACTGCGGCGATCGCCCATCTTCGCAGTCTGCCCCAAGTCAAGCCCGGCGGCATGGGCTGTATTGGGTTTTGCTTTGGTGGGCATGTGGCATACCTGGCTGCAACACTGCCGGATGTTCGCGCTACGGCCTCCTTTTATGGGGCGGGCATTCCCACCTGGTGCCCTGGTGATGGTGCGCCTACGCTCAGTTACACGCCCCGCATCACCGGCACGCTCCATGCCTTTTTTGGGGACGACGACGCTAGCATCCCACTCGAGCATGTGAGGGCGATCGCCGCTGCCCTAGAACAACACCAGATTGACCACCACATTCATTGCTACCCCGGCGCACAGCATGGCTTTTTTTGCGATCGCCGTGCTAGCTACCATCCCCAAGCAGCAGCAGCGGCTTGGGAGATTGTGCAAACCCTATTTCAGCAAACTCTCTGATAATTCATATCTTTAATTTGTATTTGTAATTCACAGCCGCCGTCCGCCCTCGCGATAGCCCTGACTGGATTGTGACGGTATGCGGTCTGGTCATCAGACCTCCATGGCGATTGAAGATTAGTGTTAATCTTGAACTGTCTCGATTGTTCTTAAAGGTGCCGTTGATTTGACCTTTCATTCATATGCGGAACTCGTGCGGTTCCCCGTTTGGCACTTGGATATGAAGCTGCAGCGCAGACGGCTCTCAGATCCTGGGTTATCACGGGCCGACAGTTGCGAAGGGCCTAGTATGCGCTGATCGACCTGTAATTGTTGGTTTGCCGTCGGAAAACTCTATAAACCTGGTGTTTTTCTGCTGATATTGATGGCAGCCTCGGTCGATCGTTTCTAGTTGCTGAATTAATTACTGAATTTTTGTTAGCTTTCACCCTGCCACGTGTCTGTTGCACACGTGTATGGGGTCGGGCCATGGCACGGGTCGAGCTGTAATGAAGCTCACTGTGTAGCCTGTCACAAGCCCGTTTTGGTCCGATGAGATTCTGCGCGCCATGGTGCGCCTGTCTGCTGTGTCAATGGTTTAGTCGAGAGCGATCGCCCATGCAATACCGTTCACGGTGCAGAGTGACGCCTCTGCTCAGCGCTAACGCTCATCCCCAAACCGCGCAAACTCAATCATCATAGCCATCCCTTGCATCAGGTCATGAGACGGATGCATTTAACCTGGGCACACTTGAGCAGCGGCAGCGATGGATCTCGCCGTTTGGTTCACAGTGCACCCACATCTAACGCCATTGTTAACGTCATCTATGGATTAATTCGGGAGAATACCCATGACCAAACTGCTTAGCCGCAAAATTGCACCCGCGCCGATTTCTCAATCAATGAACGTGGTCGATCTGATCGACGGCTACTTTACCGCCTATAACTCGGCTCGCCTGCGGGAAATCTGCCACCTGCTATCTCAGGAGGTCATGCAGCCAGGGGTCACCACTGCTGTCAGCCTATCTGGCGCACTCACCCCAGCCGGGTTTGGGGTATCAGTGCTGTCGCCGCTGATCCGCTCAGGGTTTATTGACTGGATGATCAGCACAGGAGCCAATCTTTATCACGACTTGCACTATGGCTTGGGTCTCGATTTGTATGCCAGCAATCCGTTTGTAGACGATGTCAAACTGCGGCAAGAAGGTCGGATTCGGATTTACGATATCGTGTTTGGCTATGATGTGCTGCTCGAAACAGATGCCTTTATCCGTGAGCTGCTGCGCGCAGAACCCTTTCAGAAGCGGATGGGCACTGCAGAATTTCATTACCTGCTGGGTAAATACATCAACGGCATTGAGAAACAGCTGGGCGTCCAGCATTCCTGTCTATTGTCCACGGCCTATGAATGCGGTGTGCCTATCTATACTTCGTCACCTGGCGATAGCTCTATCGGCATGAATGTGGCGGCCCTAGCGCTGGAGGGGTCTCAGCTCATGATTGATCCGTCGTTGGATGTTAACGAAACAGCGGCGATCGCCTATGATGCCCGCAATTCAGGAATTGAAGGCCTTGAGGGGCAAAGTGCAGCCCTGATCCTAGGGGGAGGCAGTCCCAAAAACTTTTTGCTGCAAACTCAGCCGCAGCTCCACGAAGTGTTGGGACTTGAGGAGCGAGGCCACGATTATTTTGTGCAAGTTACCGATGCGCGACCTGACACCGGTGGGCTGTCGGGCGCGACTCCTAGCGAAGCGGTGAGCTGGGGCAAGGTAGACCCCGACGAACTCCCTAACACCATCGTCTGCTATACCGACAGCACCATCGCACTTCCCATCATTGGGGCGTATGTGATGAACCAATGTGCGGCACGGCCTTTAAAGCGGCTCTATGATCGCCGAGATGAGATGTTGGCGCGGCTCCAGACCGATTACCTCGCTGCTCGCAACACCCGCGATGGCGAAAAGGTCACAACGCCCATTCCCGCCCATCATGGAGCCTCTGTTCCTCAGCCTGTTGCCACCTATCCTTGTGGCACGCCTATTCGCTAGTGGCACAAGGGATTGAGCTGCTCCAAAGAGAGGGGGTACGCATTGCATACCACCCCTCTTTGGAGCAGTTTAGGGACTGTGAATTAGACTCATGTTCTATCAACAATCTGAGTTTGAGATAAGCTCAACCCCTTGATGTGTCGTACGTAACGTGCATCAAAACCCGTTTTAACCCGACCTGAGGTATCAACAGGATAAAAGCCTCAGCCGCCACCTTTGACGGGTATAGGACTTACGCACTTGGACGATTTTAGGGAGCTTCGCCCCCTAAAATCGTCCAAGATTCCCAGAACACCGCACGAATGGGACTCTCATGGGACTCTCACCGCCATTGCTCGCGCGTTAAGAACTGTTGCTCGACCCTTTCCCCAATGCCCAAAAAGCAGTCATAACAGCAGAATAGGTCTTCAGGTACTGCATGAATTCTCTGGTTAGTTGCCCTAAGTGCGCACGTGCTCTCGGTCGGTTTACCGCAGATGGCTGGTTTCGGGCTCAGTGTACAAGTTGCCAGGTGAGCTATGAGGGGGTGTTTGGGCGGTTGTCTGATTGGGTTTCTCGCAAAGAGCCGTTGTGGTATTTATCGCCACGCTTGCCCAAGCTCTACCGCAGACGCTATCGCGGTCGATTGACAACGCCGGGGCGCGAACTCAAGCAGCTTACGTTTTCGGTGCCCGATACGGCGCAGGTTTTGCCCATTCGTCCGGGCGATCGCATCTCTATCCTTTACTCCACGCGGGGCCAGAACTTAGAGGCCTTGTTTGCCCTTCACAACCACTCGATAGGCAAGCGATGCCTGCTGCCTACGCCTGTGCCGGGCAAGACCCGTCAGGGGCAGGCGGGCGGCGTTTCTATGGCGATTGGCGTCGGGGCCCTTCTCGGTGGGATTAATGTGGGATGGGTGCTGTTGGTTGGGCTGGCGGTGCTGCTCGGGTCGCGGCTGTTTCATGTTGCAGAGCTAACGTCGCCCATGCCAGATGGCGATCGCCCTACTGAAGCTCGATTGATGGATGAACTCAAACTCGTGAATCAAAAAACCGCGCTGCACGAGCACATGCAGACGCTGCGGCAAGAAAGTCAGGATAATGCAGTGCTCATTCGCCAATTGCAGGCGCTGCGCAGTAAGATGATGCGCTTTAACCCCAGCCTTTATGCACCACGGGTCAGCAGTATCGAAACAGCGATGCGGTTGCTCAATCAACGGATTGCCCATAATCACCGCCTAGTCGAGGCCTATGAGCAAACGGTTGGCATGATTGATATTGAGCTAGAAGCCTCAAGCCTAGGCGACCAACTTCCCGATGTTGAAGACTTTACCCGCCACATTTTTCTGCGGTTGGATGAACTCAACGCGATCGAAGCGCAAAACCAAGATAGATGGGATCAGATTCAGGCAATTGACGAGGTGCGCCGCCTGCAGGCCTAGCGTACAGATCTAGAACCGTAGGGCAATATCTTAGGATGCATTTGGGTGAAACCTTTGCGGTGTCGAGGGTTCACCCCACATCATGAGGGTAAGCGTGCAACCAACCGCTACAAAGAGCCAAAGCCCTTTTTCTTTTTCTCTTTTTTCTTCTTTTTGGGTGGTGTCAGCCCACCCTGGTAGCCTCGGAACCCTGGCATTGACCCACCGCGATTGCCGCTTGGCATCCCGCCCATGCCGGGCAGTCCACCCATGTCCGGCATGCCGGGCATTCCCATGCCGGGCATCCCCGGAAATTGGCCCTTGCCCATTTGCTGCATGAGCGATCGCATCTTTTGAAAATCGCTCACCAGTTTGCTGACATCGTTCAGCCCATGCCCAGAACCACCGGCAATGCGCTTGCGGCGACTCGGCGAACTGGCTAGCAAGTCAGGGTTTTTGCGCTCTTGAATCGTCATGGAGCGAATCATTGACTCGGCCCGTTTGAGCTGGGCTTCACCTTGCTCAAGCTGATCGCTGGAAATCTTGTTCAAACCGGGAATCAGCTTGGCAATGCCGCCCAGCGACCCCATCGTTTTTAGCAGCCGAGTTTGCTTGAGAAAGTCATCAAAGTCAAACTGAGCCTCTAGAATTTTTTGGGAAAGCTGCTCAGCTTCCGCCATGTCTACTTCTTCTTGGGCTTTTTCTACGAGCGTCAGCACATCACCCATGCCCAAGATCCGCGAGGCCATGCGGTCTGGATAAAAGGGCTGCAGCGCCTCAACTTTTTCCCCTACCCCCACGAACTTGATGGGCTGGCCTGAAATGCGCCGCACTGATAGCGCTGCGCCACCCCGCGTGTCCCCGTCCATTTTGGTCAGAATGGCACCCGTGATGCCGATTTCATCATGGAAGGTGCGGGTGAGGTTTGCCGCCTCTTGCCCGGTCATGGCATCGACCACTAGCAGCACTTCGTGAGGCTGCACGGCGTCTTTTATTTGTGCCAGCTCCGCCATCATCGACTGGTCAATTTGCAGACGGCCTGCGGTGTCAATAATTACAGTATCAACGCCGTCTTCTCTCGCCTTGGCTACCCCCTGGCGGGCAATGTCGACGGGGTTTGCGTCTGACCCCATGTCAAATACGGGTACGCCGATTTGCTTGCCCAAGGTGATGAGCTGGTCGATCGCCGCCGGACGGTATACGTCGGTTGCGACCAAGAGGGTGCTGCGGTCTTGCTTGCGCAGGTGCAGTGCTAGCTTGGCGGTGGCAGTCGTTTTCCCGGTTCCTTGCAACCCTGCCATCAGAACGATGGTAGGTGCGATGTCTGCCGTCGCCAAGGGGACGTTTTCCTCCCCCATCACCGACACCAACTCGTCGTTCACAATTTTGATGAACTGCTGGGCTGGATTCACACCCGCAATGACGCTTGCCCCCAGCGCCTTGTCCTGCACGTCTGTAATAAATTCTTTTACCACTTGCAGGCTGACATCGGCCTCTAACAAGGCACGACGCACTTCCCGCAAGGCGTCTTGAATGTTGGCGTCCGAGATTTTATCTTGACCGCGAAGCTTCTTCCAAGCTCCTTCTAGGCGATCGCTCAGGGCTTCAAACATGGGCTTTGGCTCAATATCGGCTCAATAACTGACTGCTGCATCCATTCTAGTAGAGCATCCGCTTAAGAACAGCCAGCCGTGAGGACTCAGCTCACACGGCTGGCTGTTCTGACAGACCCGCTTGAATCGGCTAAGGAATAAGAGGCTGGGGCTAGACTTTAGCCTAACCCTTGAGTTCAGGCTAATCTGCCTCGCCGCCTTGAGACGCTTTGCCTTTCGTGCTGCGTTTGCGGGTTGCGGCGGGCGTAGAAGCGGCGTCGTCTTCAATATCATCAGTATCAGTAGATGATGCCGTTGTGTCGGCCACCGCTTCAGCCGCTACATCGACTACCGCTTCAGCGGCAGGTTCGGTTGCAGAGGCTTCGTCGTCTTCGTCGGTTGCATCGTCCTCAGCCGCGACGCCATCCAGTGCGTCATCTGCATCGGGTGGGGTCAGAGTACCTTCTGGGACAAGCTCAACCGTGTTGTTGTCCTCTAGCCAGCCAAAGATTTTGTCTTTCAGCAGTTCTTCTTCGAGTACTGCAGCAAGGCGATCGCGATCAATGCCGGGTTCCTCCCCTAGGTCTGCCAGCACTTCCTCAACTTTTGCGGTGACTTCTTCTTCGGTCACAGTTAGGGATTGCAGCTTGGCGATTTCACCCAGAGCCATGGTGCGCTGTAGTCGAGCGATCGCCTCAGGGCGACTCCGCTCTCGCAAATTGCTGACGATCTCTGGCGTAAACAACTGCTTCACATCCATTCCCTGATTACTAAACTGCATAGCAGTTTGTGTAATCATATGGTCGGTTTCACGACGAACGAGCGTTTCAGGCAGATCTACCTCTAAATGCTCGAGCAGGGCTCCCAATAGCGCGTTTTGTTTGTTGCTCTTCGTTTTATCTTCGGCCTCCTGGGTAAAGCGTTCTTCTATCGATGCACGCAATTCTTCCAATGTCTCAAAGTCACTGATTTCTTGCGCAAAGTCGTCATCGAGCTGAGGCAGCTCTCTTTCCTTTAGCTCTTTTAGGGTAATGGTAAAAACTGCAGCTTTGCCAGCTAAGTCTTCTTGCTGGTAGGGATCGGGAAAGACAGCGTCCACGTCGCGAGTCTCGCCAATCGCCATCCCCACCATGCCTGACACAAATCCGGGGATGAACTTACCTTCTACGAGCTCTAGCTCAAAGTTTTCGGCGCTACCACCGACAATCTCAGCCGGTTCTTCTCCGTCGGGCGCGTCGGCCAAGCGTCCCTTAAAATCTACTACAGCTAAATCCCCTTCCTGAGCTGCGCGGCCTTCTACTGGCACTTGGGCTACTAGCCGCTCCCGGTATGACTCCAGCGTTTCATCTACTATCGAGGGTTCATAGATGACCTCCTCAGCCTGAACAGTTAGCCCAGCACATTGATTAAGCTTGGCTTCTGGAGGCACATCCACCACCGCCGCCACCGTTAGAGGCGACCCAGGTTCATACTGCCCGATCAAATCCTCAAACGAAGATCGCAGTTCGATAGAGCCAATCGCGTCGATTTTTTCTTGCTCAATGGCCAGCTTAACGCTGTCGTCAATCAAGTCCTCAATAGCAGCAACCTTGATCCCTTTGCCATACTGGCTTACCAGCACATGGCGGGGAACTTTACCTTTGCGAAACCCAGGGATATTGGCATTGCGCGCAAACTTTTGTAACGTTTTTTCATAGGCCTGTTTGGTCATTTCAGGCGTAATTTCAATCTCCAAACCGACTTGGCTGGCGGGCAGTTTTTCCTGGGTGACTTTCATTGATTCTCTCGTTGCGCGGTTGATAGGCTACCCCCAAGGCGGGGTAACACTGCAATATGCTATGTTAGCGGATCATTGAGGCAAGCCTTGAGAATTGCCGTAAATCTGCAAGGTTTTCTTGAGCATTTGGCCCAACTGGGTCTCGCGGATGTTTGGATAGAGGCTCTAGGCGTCTCGCAGGGTGGACAATACAGCACGATCAGCGTAAATTTCAACTCATTTGCTGTGTTGGTTTAGCATTATGATTTGGCGGCTCGACTATAGACTATAGAATTGACTATTGCTGGACTACATAGAAGTTGAGTACATCTGTCTCGATAAGATCAAGAGTTATCCAGAGACGTTGTCTAGGCATTAAATTTTCCAGCTATTAATTTCCAGTTATGAACTATTCGTTTATCTAATTCGCATCAATTTAGGGAGGTTACTCGCTTGTCGCGGTCATATCATGTGGCGGTTTTAGGGGCAACAGGAGCTGTTGGCACAGAGTTGCTTCAGATTTTAGAACAGCGGGATTTTCCTATTTCTCGACTGTCGCTGTTGGCGTCGCCCCGCTCAGCGGGCCAGTCGCTGACGTTTCGTGGTGAGGCGGTGCCCGTAGAGGTGGTGGGCGATCGCTCGTTTTCAGGCGTCGATATCGTTTTAGCCTCTGCCGGTGGCTCGATCTCTAAGACCTGGGCTGAGACCATTGTGGCGTCGGGCGCAGTCATGATCGACAACTCTAGTGCCTTTCGTATGCGGCCGGATGTGCCCCTGGTGGTGCCAGAAGTTAATCCTCAGGCCGCAGCACAGCATAATGGCATCATCGCCAACCCCAACTGCACCACTATTTTGATGAACTTGGCGGTGTATCCTCTCCATCGAGTGCAGCCTGTGAAACGAATTGTAGTCGCTACGTACCAATCTGCCAGCGGGGCAGGGGCACGGGCAATGGAAGAGGTGAAAGCGCAAGCGCGAGCCATTCTGGATGGCACTCCGCCACCAACTGAGTCGTTCCCATATCCATTAGCGTTCAATCTATTTCCCCACAACACGCCGCTCAATGAGCAGGGGTACTGTGAGGAAGAGATGAAAATGGTCAACGAGACGCGGAAAATTTTTGCGGTGCCAGATCTGCGAATTTCGGCTACCTGTGTACGGGTTCCCGTCTTGCGCGCTCACTCTGAAGCTATTAATCTGGAGTTTGGGCGCTCGTTTGATCCAGCGCAAGCGCGGCAGATTTTGAGTCAAGCGCCCGGTGTTAAGCTGGTCGACGACTGGCAACGAAATTACTTTCCAATGCCAATGGATGCCACAGGGCAGGATGATGTACTAGTAGGACGTATTCGCCAGGATCTGTCTCATCCCTGTGGGTTAGAACTATGGTTGTGTGGCGATCAGGTGCGCAAAGGCGCTGCGCTCAATGCAGTGCAGATCGCAGAATTGCTGATTGCAAATGAATGGCTAACGCCGACAGCATCTGCATCCTTGTCTGCAACAGCACCTCCCAGATAGATTGGGATTGATTTCTAAAGAGGCCAGTCTGCGGGCATGATTCGACGTTGCGGCTGATGGTTGGCCGCGCATGTGTGTGAGGAGTTTATCAAAACTGTGAGTATATTTGGACATGTCTTAACAGCCATGGTCACGCCCTTTGCAGAGGACGGCTCTCTCAATTATGAGGAGGCTGAGCGACTGGCTGACTATTTGGCCGATCATGGCACAGATACACTGGTTGTCTGCGGCACGACGGGAGAGTCACCAACGCTGACCTGGCAAGAGGAGTATGAGCTGTTTCAGGTCGTGAAGCGGGCCACGTCGGGCAAGGCTAAGGTGATTGCTGGAACCGGTTCAAACTCGACCCAGGAGGCGATCGCCGCCACTCAAAAGGCCGAAAAGCTGGGACTAGATGGCTCGCTTCAGGTTGTGCCGTATTACAATAAGCCGCCACAGGCTGGACTGTATCAGCATTTTCGGGCGATCGCCGAAGCTAGTCCCGATTTACCCATGATGCTGTACAATATACCTGGGAGAACTGGGCAAAATCTCCTTCCAGAAACCACTGCACATCTATCAGAATTGCCAAATATCGTGGCGATAAAGGAAGCGAGTGGTAGTCTAGAGCAAGTAAGTCAGATTCGTCGTCTGGCACCCTCAGATTTCTTGATATACTCTGGGGATGACGTGCTTACCCTTCCTATACTGGCAGCTGGCGGTTATGGTGTCGTTAGCGTAGCTAGCCATCTGGTTGGGACAGAAATTCAACGCATGGTTCAGTCATTTGAGCAGGGGTTACCTGCCGTTTCTCTAGATATTCATCTCAAGCTGTTGCCGTTGTTTAAGTCATTGTTCGTAACCACAAACCCAATTCCTCTAAAGGTTGCACTCAACTTACTAGGTTGGTCTGTCGGCACTACTCGGTTGCCCCTGAGCGACGACTTAGAAGCATTAACAGACGTTCTAAAGCCGATTCTTGCGGATCTAGCACTTCCATCTCGAGCCTGAGCCATTGCGGCAAAGCGCAGGTTGTAGGGCATAGCAGGGCGATCGCCCACACATCACAAGATCCAAAATTAAAGCTCAGCTCGCCATTTCTAGATGGCTTGAGCCTTTCTTGATCCATTGTGAATTACCCATAAGAATTGACAATTGGTATTCCATCTTAAGCTTTCTACAACTCAATCTTTGATGGGCGCAGCCAGCTAGTCCTTAGACTTTCAGCACAAATCTAGTACCCAACATCCCCTATGGCGTTATCCGCTAACCGTGTTTTCTTAAACGACGTGCGTCTCTCACCTGTGAAGTTTTTTACAGCCCCGTCGTTGGTCAGATAAGGCTTAAGCCTCTAGTCTTTGCGTATCCAGCGCTTGCCCGGTCTCTTCAGGCGACAGCCTTGGTGTATCGCTCCCAATTTCCAAGCAGTCGAGCGATCGCCCTTCAAAGTTTCAGCTAAGTTTCCAGATCTCTTTCTCAGCTCTCGTTCATCACATAATTTCTAGTTTCTCTAGTTACAAGGACATACATGACACAATCAAAAACAGCACCTTCTTTGAAAATTATTCCCCTAGGTGGGCTTCACGAAATTGGCAAAAATACCTGTGTTTTCGAATACGATGATGAAATCATCTTGCTAGATGCAGGTTTAGCCTTCCCAACCGATGGAATGCACGGCGTCAACATCGTGCTTCCAGATACAACCTACCTGCGAGACAATCGCCACAAAATCAAAGGTATGGTCGTCACTCACGGGCATGAAGATCACATCGGCGGCATCCCCTTTCACCTCAGACAGTTCGATATTCCGGTAATCTACGGGCCTCGCCTAGCAATGGCATTGCTGCAGGGCAAGTTAGAAGAAGCGGGTGTTGCCGACCGCACCGAAATAAGAACTGTTCGGCCGCGCGATGTTGTTCGGATTGGCAAGTATTTCCTAGTGGAATACATCCGCAATACTCATTCCATGGCAGACAGCTTCAGTGTGGCGATTCACACTCCTGTGGGTCTCGTCATCCACACGGGTGATTTCAAGTTTGACTACACGCCCGTTGATGGCGAGGCGTTCGATTTTCAGCGCCTAGCTGAGCATGGTGAGCGGGGCGTACTCTGCCTCATTAGTGATTCAACTAATTCTGAGGTGCCGGGGCACACGCCTTCCGAGCGCTCCGTTTTCCCCAATTTAGATCGCGTATTTAGTCAGGTCAAAGGGCGGCTGCTGGTCACCACGTTTGCCTCTTCTGTTCACCGCGTCAGCATGATTCTAGAACTGGCGAAGAAGAATAACCGAAAGGTGGCAGTCGTAGGCCGTTCTATGCTGAACGTGATTGCCCATGCGCGCAAGCTGGGCTATATGAAATGCGATGACGATCTATTTGTGCCTCTCAACGTGGCTCATAAACTGCCCGATGCAGGCGTGTTGATTCTCACCACAGGCTCCCAGGGGGAACCCATGGCCGCGCTAACCCGCATTGCGCGAGGTGAGCACAAGCAAATTCGGGTTCGTGAGGGCGATACGGTTGTCTTCTCGGCAAACCCCATCCCCGGTAATACAATTGCGGTGGTTAACACCATTGACCAACTCATGATGCGAGGGGCGCATGTGGTGTATGGCCGTGACAAGGGCATACATGTGTCGGGACACGGAGCCCAAGAAGATCAGAAGCTAATGCTGGCGTTAACCAAGCCAAAATTCTTCTTGCCAGTACATGGCGAGCACCGCATGTTGGTGAAGCATTCAGAGACAGCTCAAAGCATGGGCGTTCCTGCCGAGAATATGGTAATTATCAACAATGGTGATGTGGTGGAGTTAGAACCCGAAGCCATTCGAGTCGCGGGCACGGTGCCTTCTGGCATTGAGTTGGTTGACTCGTCTCGCTCGGGTGTGGTGCATGATCAGGTGCTAAAAGAGCGGCAACAGCTTGCAGAAGAAGGCGTTGTCACTATTGCAGCTACGATTGGCTGGGATGGTAAGTTGCTGACAAAGCCCGAAGTCCATCTGCGGGGAGTAGTAACGACTACTGAGAAAGCTCGGTTTGAGCAATCTATCACCAAGACGATTGAAACAGCGTTGGGCGATCGCTGGAAGGAGTTTACCAACAACTTCGAAGCGGATGCTTCAGACGTAGACTGGGCGCGGGTAGAGGCTCATTTAGAGTCTGAGCTTCGCCGCCAGATGCGACGCGAAATCAAGAGCAACCCATTGCTAGTGTTCCTCATGCAAACGCCTCAAGCGGCTTCAACCAGCCCCGTGCGGCGTCAGCTAGAAGCAGTAAAAGCTTCTTAATTGAAGACCTAGCCCATTAAAAAAGGGGATGTAGCGCAAAGCGCTACATCCCCTTTTTTAGGATTTTGCAATTGTCGAAAGGGTTAGAACAGCCGCTGTGCTGTGTAGACGCCGAACCATGTTGGCTGTGCGCGACCAGCACGGCCTTACGGATTCATCATATGGGTCGCCTGGGATTCGAACCCAGGGCCGATCGGTTAAAAGCCGAGTGCTCTACCGCTGAGCTAGCGACCCAACAATGGCGCATTGACACGCCGTATACCAAATTAGCATAGTCTGTTCCCATTTGGGAATGATTTCTGAGATTTTGAACGGACTCCAAAATTCGAGCGAATGTGATGCAATCGCACCCATCAGCGTAGTGGATTAAGCTGAAGGCTAAACGTGGTTTCTAGGGCGCTCTGGGGGGGCAACAGGGTGAGGCGATCGCCTGTGTTGAGTGAATTGCGTGGAGCGCTCCAGGGTTCCAAACAATAGTAGTCTTTGCCCTTCACCGTCCAAAACACCATCGCAGAAAAGTATGGATCGGCCTCGAAGATCAGTTGGGTCTGGGCATTCAGGTCAACAACCGTAGCCTGCTGTGACGACAGATCGGGGAAAATGACATCAATTTCATCCATTTCAAAATCAAATTGATTCTGAAACGGGTGGCTGGTGCGGTTGATCTGATCAATCAGCTCTGTAGCGGGAATCTGAAACTGGAGCTGGGACTTGTCTGCCACAGCAAAATAGGGATGTAGCCCCAGCGAAAACGGCAATGGCTCGTCGCCTTGATTCATGACCTGCTGATGAATGATGAGCGATCGCCCTTGCAGCCGATAGGTAAATACCAGCTTGAATTCGAAGGGATAGTGCGATCGCGTTTCATCTGAACTCTGGAGCGACAGCACCAAGCTAGCACCTTCAGCAGACGCCTCGGACGCCGCATCATCCACCTGCCAAGGCAACGTGCGCGCAAAACCGTGCTGCTTAAGGTGAAAAGTTTGATCATGCAGGCGGTAGCTATCATCAGGCAGATTGCCGCAGATAGGAAACAAAATCGGCACGCCCCCCCGCACCGACATCGCCGGGTCAGCAAACCGGTTTTCATCCATGTAGAGCAAGCTTTCTCCCTCAACAAACCAACGGGTAATGAGTCCGCCTCGCTCTGGAACCACCTCCAGCCGAGTGCCCGCCGTTTCGTCGGCGAGGATGTAGGTAAGAAACTGTTGCTGCTCGGTTGTAATGGAATACAAGAGTATTTTGCCCTCAATGTAAATCGTAAAAGGAGGTTCGGGAGCCTGTTTGCCCGTTGTGCAGCAGCCTGTGGATTTGGATCAGCTCACCCAGGTTTGCTGGTGTCAAGTCTGGGCGTTAGCCCTGTTAAATTAGTTCTACGCTACACCAAATGGGTCCAGGCACCTATGTCTCACTCAACACCTAAGGCTCTGTGAGTTCCCAATGGTCTTCTGGCAACATAGGCTCTGCAAAGGGGCTGAGGGCGCCATCGTCTGCCTGTTCTGGTTCTACCAAATCTGAGAGAGATTTGGCTGGAGTCTCTGCTGGCTCAGGCGCTGTCGGAGATGGCGTCATGGATTTATCGATTTGATCTGCACCCGAAGCAGGGTTTGCAGAATCGGTGAAGGGGTCGGTCTCGGAATCGGTAAACGGCTCTTGCTGCTTTTGTGGGTCTGGGGTTACGGCATTAACGGGATCGGTTTCATCATCAGAGGTTAGGTCAGATGACGCTGGAGCTTGAGGATAGGAAATAAACGAGTCATCGCCAGAAGGTGGCGCTGCTTCATGGGTGGGACTGGCAGCTGGGGACGGCGCAGGCACGATGGTATTGGTGCTGCGGTCAAGAATGATGGTGGATTTCATTGGTTCTAGAAACAGCGCCGATGCTTGCTCTAAATAGGTCAAAATAGCGTCAGCTTTATTCCCCTGGGCGATCGCTGGTTGAGATTGCTGCACCTGCACTGGCAGAAATTCCAGTTTCATTTGGTCTTGATTGATCGAAACTTTGAGCACGGCGGAATCATAGTCTGCGGCGGTTGGGGAGTCTGCGGAGGCCTCGGGCTGAAACACAAAATTGCCGAGAGAATAGGCGATCGCCCGTCCCTTATAAATCTCGCCCCCTTGCAGCGCTTGGGGATGGTAGCCCACCACCAAATCTGCACCATGGTCAATTGCCAAGTGGGCTAGCGTCACTTGCCACTCTGCCGGATAGCTGGAGAGATCCTGATTCCAGTGATAGTTCACTACCGTCCAGTCGGCTCGGTCTTGCATATCTGCCACATCCCGAGCAATGCGCTCGTGCAGCGCAGGGTTCATGCCAGCTCGCCACAGACCCGCAGCAAATTCATCGCCCTCTGAGTAGCTCAGATAGCCAATTCGCTTACCCCGCACGTCAATAATTTGAGGGCGGCGCGCTTCGTGTTGGTTGCGTCCGGCTCCGATGGGGCGAATGCCTACTTCTTTAAGGCTGTCGATGGTTTTGAGCAAGTCCCCTTCCCCATCTTTCATGAAGGATGCATTGGACACGTTGACGATGCCCACGCCAGCATCTTGCATGGCCTGAATCGTGGCGATCGCCGCAATCCCTTCTGTGCCGGAGTACACATCTAGGGGTTGATCGAGGTTTGACACATAGATATCGGGCGTCTGCATTGATTCGATGGGTGCCGCGCCCGCTGCTGCTGAGGCCGAGGCAGGGCTGAGTTCGCTGACGTCGGTGAAAGAGCCTGCCGATGAGTCTATAGACGGTTCTATGGACGTGGTTGGGGAGACCAAAGGCGGCAACTGCGATGGATTTAATAGCGGATTGCCGCTAAAGGTGAGAGTAATGGGTGCATCAGCCGAGCGATTCGCGATTGCATTTGAGGGGGCGGGCTGTCCGGGGCGTACTCCGGCGGTGCGTCCAGACTGAGGCGGCATCAACTGGGGCCGAATCATCTCTGCCCCAATCCCCAGCAAAAATACGGCAGCGGCTGTGGTGGCTAGCATCTTGACCTGTGCCGGGGGAAGCTGCTGCGCTGATTGGGCGATCGCCCGCGCTTGCTCCTCTAGCGTATCCGCTGCGATAAAGGCGTAGCGAGTGGACTGGGCGATCGCCCGCTTCATTTGCAGCTCTAGGCTATCTGCAGCGGCAAAGGCATAGCGGGTCGACTGCAGCAAAACGTGCCGCGACCACAGCGCAATGGCAGGCGTCACCACTGACGCGCGCCGCCGCCGCAGTTTGCGCCGAGAGGCCGACGAACGTGCCGTTGGGGGGCGTCGCCGCTGGAGAGAGGCTGCGGCCATCAGGGGCACTGGAGCAGCAGTAAGAGGCGCAGGTGCCGATCGCCTAGCCCGACGACGCGGCAGCAGGGAAGAGTTTGCAGCGAGGGGATGTGTGGCAGAGGCGGCAGCGGGTGTCATTCCTCTGCGGCTGCGGCGTGACCGAGAGGCGCGAGGCGTGAGGGCAGGGGCAGATGGGCGGTGAAGGCGTGCTTGGGGTGCAGCTTTGCGGGGCGATCGCAGTCGAATCGAGGTATCCCATTGAATATCGTTGCTATCGGCAAAGCGAGTGATGATGCGAACGCCATCGATCAGGCTAGAGTTGAGCCGCAACAGCCGCTGACACACTACTTGGTTAAGGCGATCGCGCCGGGGCAGTCGAAAAAACTCCAGCAGCACCAGCAACACTCCAGGCCGATCAGCAGCGACGCGAGCAAACACACCCTGGGGCACTAGGGATAAATTCAACCAGTAGGCGATCGCCCGAAAATCTCCGGTTCTTGCCAGTTGTAGCGCGGCTGGCTGAATCATCTGCTCTCCATTCATCATGACCTCTCTCTCCTCGACCACTGGGGTATCGCAATTCAGGGCGTCACATCGTCTTCGCACGTCTGTCGCAAGCCTGCCGCTGCCGGTCTTGCGAACGCTTCAAGCACCCCATTCAATTCGGGCGATCGCCCAAAAGAACACCTGTTTTTCCCAAAAAGTGTATCTCAGAAACTCCAAGATGGACGGGAAATTTACCCACATACCCAGAACTAATGCAAACAAGGCTCATCCAACATTCTCTAAATTCTAGTTAATCTGAGATTGGGATACGCTCAAACCCTGAATGGATCGTGCCTCAATACCCGTTCTAACCCGAACTGGGGTGAGTTGACTCCCGCGGACACTGTTGAATCTGTAGTTTTTGTCAGTGATCTTTCTCACAGTGGCTATTGCTTAGGGTCACGGCATTGGGGGGTGTGAGATCAATGGGAATTTATTGATTCCCCGGCATAGTTAGACATACTCACCAGCTATGTGTTCAAGGCTCGGGATCTATAGCGCAATCAGGGGTTGAGCCCCTAGATCCGCCCAGGAGGGCGATCGCTAAGATAGCCATCAAGGAGCGACTTAGCTAACTAAAGGTGAATGACCACTTTAGAGGATTAGGCGCTTTTAGTGATGAACACGGGTTAGCAAAATGAGCACTCTATCCCCATTGATGATGCATTTTGTAGTCATGACAGACAGTTGCCAGCGTGTCTTATTGAAATCCGCGTCTTATTGAGATCCGTTCCTACCCCGCGCCCAACTCCCCCATCTCGCTACCCTGCTAACCCCAAAGCTCAGGACATAGCCCATGATTGAACGATTAGTAGAATCTGCACTTCAGACCGGATGCCTCAGCGTTGAATCGGAGGGCTTAATTCGCCAACTGCTGGCGGTAAAACAGGTTAAGCCCTCTGATGCCGATGCGCTCCACACGCTGCAGCTAGCGGTGCAGCAGGGGCAAGTGCAGCGCGAGGCTCGCCCCCATAAACTAGCCTCGACTGGAACCAATTGGGAAACGCTGTCGGAATTCTTGTTTTGCAGGCAGAATAAGGGGTAGTGTAGCGGCGATCGCAGCATTAGCCTGGTGCAGGCATGAATCGTCCGCCGCTAGCTTCTTCTGCATCTGGTAACTCTTGTTATGACATCTCGCCCCAATTCTTCGCTGCCACTGTCGGGCAACGGAACGCCAGCAGGGGTGCCAGTTCCCCCCGGCATTCCCCCCCACCAAAATGAAAGTCTACAAAATGCTAATGTTGAACGCTTTGGCCCTGACAGCGAAATAGAAGGGTTGGGATTTATGCCTGAGCGTCCCAACCGCAATTCAACCCAGGGCTCAGACTCTGAAAACACGACGGCACCGCTGTTGATACTGCTGCTGTTGCTGGCGATCGCCATCACTATTACCGGTGCGCTGCTAACCGTGTCGTGGATGGTAATTCTGTCTGGGGTAGCGGTGCTGCTGCTCGCAGGGCGAGTATTCTGGCTAAGCCTAGAGCCAATCTTGGCGGAGGTGCTATCGCCACAGCAGCGGGCCAATTTGGTCGCCCTAGTGGGAAGTGCCATTAGCCTGCCGTTGCTGCTGCGCTACAGCGGTTTGTGGCAGCGTTTTATCGGGTGGTATGGCTCGCTCAATTGGGATGCAGTGGGCGCTACGGGCGAAGTGGTCGGGGCGTTGGGGCAAATTTTGATTGCGGTGCTGGCGGTGTATGTGGCCTGGCGGCAGTACGTCATCTCGCGAGATTTGACGATTCAGCAAAACCTCATCACCCAGCAGCAAACGATTGATTCTTACTTTCAGGGCATTTCAGAACTGGTATTGGATGCAGAGGGGCTGCTGGAAGACTGGCCCCAAGAGCGGGCGATCGCCGAAGGACGAACAGCAGCGATTCTCAGCAGCATCGATGGAACAGGCAAAGCCAAGGTATTGCGGTTTCTGTCGCGGTCAAAGTTGCTCAGTCCGCTTAAGCGCGATCGCATCTTGGGACGTGCGATCCTGGATGGCGCTGGGGGCTATGAAGAAGACCGCTACAACGGCGTGCGCGTAGTGGATTTGGGCGTGATGATGGCAGGCGCAGATCTGTCTGCTACTGACCTGCGATGGACGGATCTGAGCGATGCCAACCTGATCCGCGCTAATCTGCACCGCTGCGACTTAGTCAGAGTCAATCTATCGCGCACGATTCTAGTCGATGCTATTTTGTCTGGCTCAGATATGTTTGGGGTTCGCTTTTTTTATGGCTCTGCGCAAACTGCAACCCCCCGGAGTCGGGCGTTGCCCCCTAACTATGCGACCGGCGAGCAAACGGGAGCGGTCATTGAGAACGCTGACTTTAGCAATGTGCAGCGGTTTTCAGAGGAGCAGCGCTATTACTGCTGTGCTTGGGGTGGCTCCAAAACTCGGGGTACTGTTCCCGGTGGCTGTGAGGGCATTCCCAATCTGCTATGTCGCTAGGCCGCCGCTAGGCCGACAGGGCCACGGTGTTGCCAGAGTCAGCGGAGCGACGGGCTGCTTCTGCTACCGCTAGAGCGTAGAGGCTGTCATGCACGTTTACATATAAGCGTTTGCCTAGGGTCAGGTGATCGAGCACGGCGGCGATGTCTTGGGCAAAGAGGCCTTTGCGACTCCCGAGGTCGAGGGATTGCCGATTCTCTCCTACCATCAGTTCGCCGCGATCGCCCTCCACCACGACAGACCCCAACTGCCCCTGCACGCTGAAGCTGCGTTCGGGCTGCCACAGCGACTCTCCTTTTCCATACACCACATCTGCGATCACGCCGCTGACAAACCGCAGTTGGGCGCTGCATAGACAGGTGGTAAAGGTGTTGGCATCCGTAGGATGTTGCCAATACTGCGTTTGGCAGCTAACTGTCGCCACCCGGCCAAATAGGTTGGTTAGCCGATGAATGCGAGAGAGCGCCCCCACCAGCGGAAAGCCAAACTCATCCAGGCGATAGGTCCATTTGCTAGGGGCGGGGCGCTGGGGATTGAGCGTGCAATGACGCACATAGAGCGGTGTGCCAATGGCGGGCAAGGCTCGGGCGATCGCTCGATGAATGCCACTGAGCAGTTCGATATGCTCCACATGCAGCATCCGCTGCTGCCGTTGTGCCAGGGTCACTAACTGCTCAGCCATCGCCAACTCTAGGGCCAGGGGATATTCCACCATCACATGCTTGCCAGCTTGAAGTGCGGCCTGGGCGATCGCCCCGTGATCCCGATTGAAAGTGGCGACGATGACCAAGTCTACTGCCGACTGCTGCATCAACTCTTGCCAGTCTGAGAGCGCCAATGCCCCATGGGGATCGCTGAGGTCATGGACACGGTCAGGATTGCGCCCAGACACCGCCACCACCTGTGCGCGTTCATCATCTGCTAGCGCTTCGACTCGTGCCTTGGCGGCATAGCCCGTGCCTACAATTCCAACTCCAATCTGCTGCATGATCTGCCTAGATAGCCGTGCCCGTTAACCTACGATTGCTAATAATTGCCAATATATGGCGCGCTTAGCCCCGCTTAACCCTGTGTAGCGGCGCTTCTGCAGCACGAGAACCCGCGTGCAATATAGCAACCCTCGCTAGTGCGATCGCCCCTAAATTAAATTACATCGGCGTCATTAATAACTCTTCCCTATTGTATTGATTAAAAAGACTAAAAAAGACTAATTTCTATTGTTTGAGGCGGGTCTTTTCAAAGTCGCGGAGTTTCATCAAGATTATTGCCCTATTCACTCATTTCCAATCAGTATTGCTTTATCTTCAATTCAGCAAAAAGCTGTAGCAATCCTTACAACCAACATCATCAATATCAATCTGAGCAATAGCTGAAAAGTCTAAAGCATATAGGTCTTGAGGGAATGGAGTGGATGGGCAAATGTGCAGGCATCGTGGCTTGACTAGGAGCGATCGCCCTGCTCAATTGCCGCTTCAACCATAAGTAATTTCGGATTAAACCTGCTTGTTTGATTACGAATCCCGTTCACAACATCTACCCAGAATAGATCACAGGCTAAAGGATTTCTCGTAGTATCAGAGTGTGGAAGTGTCGGTAACGCAATTCAATATTCAATGATTGGGTATGCACTTCCGCTACCGTTTCTAAACTTGAGAGGAAAGCTGCATGGCAAGCTACAAGGTCACATTAGTCAACGAGAGCGAAGGCTTGAACACGACCATTGAGGTCGCTGAAGATGTGTATATTCTGGATGCTGCAGAAGAACAAGGCGTAGACCTGCCCTATTCCTGCCGAGCTGGCGCTTGCTCTACCTGTGCTGGCAAGATGCAGTCTGGTACGGTTGACCAATCTGACCAGTCGTTTTTGGATGATGACCAAATCGAAGCTGGATATGTGCTGACCTGCGTCGCCTATCCAACGTCTGATTGCTCGATTCTGACCCACCAGGAAGAAGCGCTCTACTAAGCGCATCGCGCTTGAGCTAGCTGAGTTCGGGCTCTTGAGGAATTGTGAGCGGCTTTGAGCCGTAGCGTTCAGCTCAAGGCAGAGCCTACGTTAGTCACAGTGCGCTGAAGCCAATGCACTCAAGCATCAACAGTGCTGGCGCTTCATAACCCAGGCATGAATTCTCACGAGACGATAGCTACGTGAGGACTCATGCCTATTTTATTGGGCAATTTTTAGGAATTTGCCGACGCTCTTAGGATTGAGGTCGCGATGGGGGAGTTTGGGCCGCGATGGGTAGCACTAAGCGGCTGAGGATGCGCCCATCCTCTAGACGATACAGCGTAAATTCACTGCTCAGTTGCTGCATGATCGCCTGGCACACGGCCAGATGCAAGCCAGGCGGGTTGTTGAGAATGGATGGAGCCAGCAAATCGGGCGATCGCCCCATATGCAGTTCTTCCAGCAGCCGTGGTTCAATGATGCCGTGGTCGGTGATGGAAAGTTCTAGCCAGCGGGCGTCGAGCGCGCGGCACCAAATGTCGAGGCGACCGCCAGAGGGCGATCGCAAGCAGGCTAGCGTTAGCAGTTCACACAGCACCAGTTCAATCTTGGCAATGTCTCCGCCGATGTTGACGGTGCCATCATTGTGAACCTGAGACCACAGCTGCCGCTGTTTGATTAAGCTTTCGACCCGTTCGAGCGATCGCTTGAGTAAGCTGGGCAGCGCCACCGTTTCATAGTTGCTATGAAACTGCCACTGTTCATTTTTGAGCATGGGGCTCATGCTAGCGAGCAAGCTGCCCAAGTGGCGAAGCACCTGCTGGTGGCGCATACTGGACAGTGCATCGGGCTGAGTTCCCATGTCATTCAACCGTTTCACCCCAACGCCTAAGATGCGATACATCTCCTCTAACCGGCGATGCTTATACCAATTCAACTGCTCAAGTTGGCCCTTTCGCTCGGTAAGCAACTGGGTCAGCAGCAGGTGACGACGAGACCAAGCCAGCTGTCCCATCAGGCTTGTCATGGTGTTGAGTTGGCGCTCTGACCAATAGCGATCTAGTCGATCCGCGGCGATCGCGATTCCATACGGTTCATGCTCAGGAGAGGTGCGGAGCGCCATGACCAGAAGCTGCCCAATGTCGGCCCCGTTCAGCCATTGCCGCGTTTCGACATCGATATCATCAATGCTGATAGACAGCAACCCTTCAGATTTCAACACCCACTGCAGCAGTAAATCTGTTTGCAGCGACACGGAGATATCTTGGTTCAGCGAAAATTTGACGTTGTTGACATGGACGGCAGAAACTTTAGCACTCTTGCGTCCAGGTTGCCAGGTCAGCAATGCCGCCATCGGTACATTCAGCATTTGAGAGAGCTGCTGCATCGCGGCACGTTCCAGCGCATCGAGATCTTGGGTGTGCTGCATGGTGGTCAGCCCCCACTGAATCGTTTGATTGAGGCTTTGCTGCTGCTCTGACTGCTGCTGCAGATGCCACTGGTGCAAAATTACGCCAATCTGCTGGCTCACGACTCGCAGCACCTCGCGTTCGGTGCGGCTCCAGGTGCGGGCGGTGTTGTGCCCAACGACCACGACTCCTTCTAAGGGGCGCTCTACTGTGCTGCTGCAGACTAGGAGCGATCGCACCCCTGCTCCAAGCAACACATCCCGCCACGCCATCAGCTTCAGGTCTTCCTCTAGATTTTCAATGGCAATGGGGCTAGGGCTGCGTTCTAGCATTTGCCAATCCACCTGGTTTAAGCCGTTGAGGGCATGCTGGATGGGACGACGACCCGCAGGCTGCTGCTGAAAGCAAAGGTTGAACTGCTCTTGCTCAGAGTCGTAGAGCAGCACCAAAAACCAGTCGGCGCGCAGCCGTTGGCAGACGGTTGCGGCTGCGTTGCGAATGGTGAGTTTCCAGTCCTCATCACTAAAAATGGCGCGGGTCAGGTCTGAGGTGAGTGCTTGATCTTGTTTGACTTGCTGAATGGTTTCTTCCATGCCTTCTAGCGGAGCCGTGAGCGCAATCAACTGGGCTGCCCCGCGAATGTAGCGCTTTTCCTCTTCTGACCAAATGCGCGGTTCGTTGCCTTCGACAGCTAAAAACCCGTAAAGCTCGTTATGCAGCAAAATGGGGGCGGCTAAGAGCGATCGCGCCTTAATTTGCTGCATCAGCCGCCCGGTCATCTCCGTTTTGAGTGAGCTGTGGGCCTCCCCAATTGAGACCAGCTGATCCGCCGCGAGTGATTGATAAAAGCTGTTAACTTCTTGCGCCGTAAACCCTGCTGCCGTGTTGCCATAGCTGCCTTCGCGGTTGCCAACCCGACGCCAAAAGTAGCGACGCTCTGCTTCAAACCAGTAGACATTGGTGCGGTCGGGCGCAATGAATCGGTTGGTTTCATCCACCACGGTTTCTAGCCGCGTTTGTAAATTGGGGAGCGATCGCAGCTTATTTAACAGGGCTAGCAGCGGCTCTTCAGGGCGTTTGGTCTGCTGCCGCTTGCGCTCTTCTTCCACCAGATAGAGCGATGCCGCCAGCGCCCCCAACACGATCGACAGCCGCGCCTTTTCTTCAGCGTGGGGGGATACGCCCCACAGCGACGACCCCAGCACAATCACCCCCAAGCAGCAATCGCGGTGCCGAATAGGAAAGATGACCGTACCCTGAATTGCCAGCTTTTGTGCGACCCGTCGCCATTCTCCGGCGCGGGTCTCTTCACGCAAGTCAGGCACGCCCACAGGGCGCTGCTGAATCACCACCTGTTCCATCAAATCGCCAGGGTTCAACGCCATCTGCTGCCGTAGCACAGGCAGATCGCCAGCGGGTGTAACGCCGCCTTTTCCCACTAGCCGATGCCGTACCCGATCATAGGCTCCAACCCACAGCAAAGCATAGTCAAACTCGGCTTTCAGATAAGTCAAGATTGCCGCAATCAAGCCGTCTTCGTTCCCCGCTTCTTGCAAGGTCTGAAGAGTCTGCCGCAGGGCCGCTAGCTGTTGTTCGTAGTTCGTTGGCTTTTTAGGAGAACCCATGACCCGTTGCTCTTGATTTCCCTGGTGCCTGGCCTCTGAGACTAGTTGGCCGTAGGACGGAATTGCCGTAGACGACTGCTGAGTTGTTGATCAATTCGATGTCGTTGGGCGATTCGTGTTGCTGGTTACACGCGCTTGGCTTGGATCTAAGAGGGCGGTGCAGCGCTCGCGGAGCGCGAGTTTCACCCAATAGCGTCTTTGGGGCTACTGCTCTGACGGTTGCTCTGAAGCGATAGAAAAAGGGCGATCGCCATGCCCTAGGAGTAATGACTCTGACCCAATAGAACCCAATAGAATTTAGCCTAAACGATACATCAGAGTGCATGAGATGACGCAGTAGTCCTACGGGGTAAATCTACACATGATCCTGCACTTGCCCGATGCGGCGTTTCTCAATCCCAGAGTTGGGGCGGTTGAGCCGGCAACTTACCCATGATGGAGCTAATTTAAAGGGCTGGTGAGAGGTAAAGCAGACTGCACCTGCCTTATTTCTCACCAGCCGCTGGGGATTGTTTTATACCGAAAAGCCCTGGAGACAGGTAACCTCGAACCCTGAACCTTGCACCCTGAACCTTGCACCCTGACCGTAGCAGATGGCTTTAGTATGAACTATAGCGATCGCCCTATCGGTAAAGCCCAATGTGAGATAGATGCTGCAGGTTATGCGACATCTCCTGATCTGGCCTAGCTTGACCACTATGGCGATTGCTATGGGATGTCTGGCATCCCTGCCAATGACTGAGTTTCGCTCTAGAATGCCCAGTTAGTGCCGTTTAGTTGAGATAGTTGGCAAAACCTGTGACTCCCCCTCAAGATATTTATCAAGCTGGCGTGCGCCCACTGCTGTTTTCGATCCTTAAGGTTGATCCCGAAACGCTGCATTTTCATCTGATTCATACGCTGACGCGTCTACAGGAAAGTCCAAATCGCTGGATTTATCAGCAGTTGGCAACTCGCTTTAGCGCCCACTACCCCAGCTTAGACCAGTCGCTCTGGGGGCTACGATTTGCCAATCCTGTCGGTCTAGCTGCTGGGTTTGATAAGGATGGTGAGGTTGCACAAACCTGGGCCTGCTTGGGGTTTGGCTTTGCTGAGGTGGGCACCGTAACACACCAAGCCCAAACCGGGAACCCCAAGCCACGCTTGTTCCGTTTGCCTCAGGATGCAGCTGTCTTAAATCGCATGGGCTTTAACAGTGCGGGAGCACCTGCCGTTGCAGCGCGGTTACGGCGCTATAGAGAACGCCTCACAGGGGCGGTGCATCCGGCGCGGATTGCAGGCTTCCCTGACGGAACGTTTCCGCTGGGGATCAATTTGGGTAAGTCGAAGCAGACACCGCTAGCGCAGGCGGCAGAAGACTATTGTGCTAGTTTTTGCTTGTTAAAGGACTGGGGAGATTATTTCGTGGTGAATGTGTCGTCACCCAATACGCCGGGGCTGCGATCGCTCCAAGATGCAGATCAACTGGAGCAAATTTTGGCGGCGCTGCAAGCAGAAAACCCGGAGCAAAAGCCACTGCTGGTGAAAATTGCGCCGGATTTAGAATGGGAGGCGATCGCCAGCATTGTTACATTGGCGCAGCGCCATAACCTGGCAGGCATCATTGCAACCAACACCACCATTCGTCGCGACCATCTCACCACTCGCACACTGACGGTAACGGGCAACCCCATTACGGATGAAGCCGGAGGCATTAGCGGACGACCGCTGCGACAGCGCTCGACAGACGTAATTCGCTTTATCTATGAAACCACAGGCGGAATGCTACCCATTATTGGCGTAGGCGGGATCTTTACTGCCGATGATGCCTGGGAGAAGATTACCGCTGGAGCCAGCCTGGTGCAGATTTATACAGGATGGATTTACGAAGGGCCTTGGATGGTGCGGCGTTTGCTGGATGGATTGGCGGAAAAGGTGGTAGCGCATGGCTACACTTCAATTCAAGAAGCGGTAGGAACTGCGACGACGACCTCTCTTTCGTCGGCATCCTAGAGTCGTGGGTGAACTCTAATCTTGCTGAGCTTTGTCACCCGTTAGCAACCCTGCTGCTCCTCTAAGTCTCCGAATCATTCACCTAGTTTGATAGGCTTGCATTAGACCTCTTTTATGCCTGCCAGTTCAGCGGCATGGATTGTTCTGTGATGGATTGTCGTGTAGCGGTGCCCTCGTCACCATTCACCCAGAGGTTGATTGGCGAGAGGGCGATGGGTCGAAGACCGGCCCTGAAGGGCGATCGCGCCCCCAGTTTTATAGGAGTAGACAATAAACCTCTATGCAAATCGAGTTTCGCGAATGCGACTTTTTTGACCTGTGGATATGGCTATCGTTCAGCACGCAACCGTCGCTGATGGAACAGCAGTATATCGAAGAAATTTTTAATTCCTGGTTTTTCTTAGGCAAGCTGGGCGGCTTTAATGCTGAAAACCTTCAGGTGCAGGACTATGGCCTTGACATCAGCTATATGGACTATGGGCAAGATGCGGCAGAAGGCAGCATGATGGCGCTGATGCACAACATGAGCGAGGTGGAGTACAACGGGGTGTGGGCTCGCTGCTGGTTTGACCTTGGCACCAGTGATGCGATCGCCCTGGATGTGTTGATCAATAGTTTCCAACAGTGCAGCAAAGATTTTGTAGCGATTGAGCAGCTCGTGATTGGGGGCGAAAATCCCGATTGGCCGATTCCGGGTCGTCGGCCCAGCGCAGTATATGACGACCGCGTCGATGATAACTAATCGTTGTTTCAGCCCCGAGTTGCAGAGCTGAGACAACGCAAAACCGTGCTGCCCGCACGCGGGCAGCACGGTTTTGGCATTTGCCAAACTGACGTTCAGCCAGTTAGGGGGCCACAAGGCTCGAATGCTACCGCTGCAGGCTGAGCAAACGGGCTTCTGGCCTATACCCTGGCACTAGCGATAAGCTAGCGGGTTGCACGATTGAGCTCTGCATTTTGTAGTCGCGCAGAGCATACTGCACGGTGAGTAACAGGCGATCGCGACTGCGAGAAGGAATGCCTCGGTGGAAACAAGCGGTGTCTTCCACAAAACCTAGCCCGGCTTTGCCCTCAACCGTAATGACGGCGTCATCGCCATAGGTGCGCATCAACTCGGCCTCAGGGATGCCCTCACGCTTCCACTGATGTCGCAGTTGCTTCCATCGATGGCTGCCTTGCACATACACATGGGCTCCCGAGTTGGCGTCTACATCCGTTAAGAAGAAGAAGAATTTAACGGAGTAGGAATCGTCTAAATCGTAGTGAAATTCTTGGCCCGCATCTCCTTTAGATTTGAGAGGAGCCTCGGTATTGGGTTTGGCAAAGGTCCACCACATTTGGCTGCCCTGGTGAACTGGGGTGCCTTGGAGGTAATGAGCGGCGATCGCCAGCAATGCAGGATCTTGACGAATGCGATCGACCGTGGAACACATGACTGGAACATTCCAAAAATGCCCAATGGCAAACGCTCGGTTCGCTAATTGCTCGGCCTTTTCCCGATCGTCATAGTAAAAGCCGAGTTGCTTGCGGCGATCGCCATAGCACGGGGTTGACTTGGCAAACTGCACAATTTCTTCCACTACAGATGGTGCAAGCTGAAATCCACCACACATTCCATCTTGCTTAAGAGCTTCTACTACAGATGTTACGGTTGGAACCGCCTCAAAAACAGAAGCGCTGGTATTGCGTGAGGTTGGAATATCTGTGGTTTTGGGAATGCCGATTCGGTAGAGCATTCGCCCTAACTTAAACTTGCAAACTTGGCGCATAACCAACCACAGCGGATTGCTCAAAAAATACTGAAGTCTGTCGATTTTGTGAGCCAAAACTAAGGGGACTTTTGTCACAAAGCTCTGTGATTGAGCCATTGGTTCGCCTCTTGAACAATATTAAAGGAGGTGACGGTAACGGACGATCTCTTGTGAAACACCCCTATGTGCCTGAATTAATTTCTACCAGATGATTCGTATTCATCAAAACACAAGATCCATGAAGTTTCTTGCAAATAACAGGAGATTCTAAGTGTAGTTACAGTGAAGTTCGGTATTTTTACTCCCTAAGATATCCAAAAGTATGTCTAAAGAGAGAAGCCTGAACAAGGCTAAATCATGGGCCTATGTCCAAAGGCCTACTTGACTGAAAAAACTAAGAAGCTGGAATGTGGCTAAGGACGGTGAACTCACGCTTGAAGGAAACATTGTATTGCCGTTCGGACGCAATGGCAGGTTAAGGAGCAGGAGCACTCGGTAGAAACCGCATCAGCTGGATGTTTCATTGCTGGGTGATAGTTAAGTTGTATTCAGGCTCAGATACAGCCGTGGCTGTTTCCACCCGTTCAAAGCTTGTCTCACCAGAGCATGATGGGCAGAAATGACACCAATGCGACGGTTTGACAACCATCGGCGAAAGCGTCGCTGATAGGGCTGGGCAACTTGAGCACGACTGATAACATATAGGTGATGTTCTAGACATGTGGTCAGGGTTGCTAAACTGTTTAAGGCTTAGGGCCTTCAGAATTATCATCCACATGTCTACAACACGACCGACGGGAAGGAGGTGACACTGATTTGACTGTTTTGTGTTGTTACTTACTAGCCTAAATCAAGCTCTGCTTTCCTCCCAGCTTTCGTTCAGTGCACTCATGGTTTTGTCAGTCAAGCAGGATGTGTAACCCTTGCACAGCAAAGATTACACACTACCCGTTGTCTTAATCAACTCGACAGGTGCAACATAGGTTACGCAAGATAGGTGGTTACGCAAAATAGGTATCCACAGACAAACGCCCTGCGGAGAGATGGTTGCTAGGCAGCGTCGCGCCCGTGATGCTGACCACCAAATCCCCAATTGGATTAAATGCCCCAAACTTATCATTGGCTGAGATATACGTTCCCTGACCCCACGCAAACATCACCGCCTCGAACTGGCGTAGCGGCTGCGCTCCGGCCACCACTTGATTTTTGTCGGCATAGGCGTTTCGGGTTGCTTCCACTAAGTTTTTGCCGTCTACTGCACCCGCATTGGACAGGGCGCGGGGGCGCTCTATGGTGTTGAGGTTGCGGTCAAAATCGAGCTGGATGCGATCGCCCTGCAGCACATTCAAATCACGAATATGGTCTGGGTCGCGCACCAGCGAATCGGTAAACGCATCCCGTCGGCTCATGCCCGAATATACGAAGCGATCGGCCCCGGCACCGCCCACCAAAATATCGCCGCTGCGGCCACCAATCAGCACATCCCGTCCGGCAAACCCACGAATGATATCTTTGCCAGCGGTGCCTGTTAGGATATCTCGTCCACCGGTGCCATCGATGCGGTTCAGGCCCGACGAGGGTGGTGGAGATGTGGGCGGTGGAGTTGGGGGCGGCGTACTGGTGCCCAAAAATTCAATAGCGCCGATGTCTGTTTGACTATCCCGCTGGTTACCCAACTTATCAACCGTGGGGGCCCCGTTGTTGACGCCATCATCAATCGCAGGACTGCCAGCCAGAAGCGGATGGAACAGCAAAAAGCTGCCGTTGCCACTCTGCAATGCGCCCAATTGTGGATTCGCAATGAGAATATTTTGTACAGCTAAGTTGTCGTTAAATCGGTTGGACTGATTGCTCAGGTAGCCAGGGAATTGTAGGTTTCCGCCGCCGTCATTGAGTTCTTTGTTGGTTTGCTGCTGAATCTGCCAGTCATTGCCGCCATTGGCTGCGGAATTATTGAAGAAAATGGAGTTGCGCACGGTGACTGGGTCAGAATTGGCCGCAATGCCACCAGCGACCCAGCCTGCCTGATTGAGGGCAATGGTGGTGTTGGTAATAGTGGCTGCACCATACAGCGCCATGCCTCCGCCCACATTGCTAAAGCCTGTGCCCACCACCTGATTGCCCGAAAAGGTGGAATTGGTTAGCGTCATGGGGGCGTTCATCATCCACAAACCGCCGCCCTGCCCCGTTGCCCGATTGCCGGTAAAGGAGGTGTTGGTGAGAATCAGCCCGCGGTTGACCTGATTGCTGAGCACGGTTAGCGCCCCGCCATTGCCCCCATTGCCTCCGCTGAGGGCCTGTACCTGATTGTCTTGAAACAGGGTATTGCTCACCGTGACGCGGTCTTGAGATCCGGTAAAGAGATAGGCTGCGCCGCCCTCTGCCCGGCCCTGGTTGCCTTGAAAGATGCTGCCTGTGATTTCGATGAAGCCGGAGGGTTCGCTGGTGGAACTGGCTCGGTCGGTATACAGTGCCCCACCATACCCTCGCAGCGAGGGGTTAGCATTACCGCTGTCCAAGGTTCCTGCTAGCGTGCTGTTGTTGAGAAACTGGGTGTTGCGGATGGTGAGTTTGCCGTTGAGGCTATTGATAGCACCGCCGTTAATGCCCTGGTTGTTGATAAACTTGCTGCCTAGCACCGTCAACGGCCCTGGCCCCCAAAAGGCGATCGCCCCAGCACCACGCTCGTCATTTCCGGCGATCGCCTTGTTCCGACGAAACTCTGAACTTACGACAGTTAGCGCCCCCTCAAAGGCGCTAAAAATGGCCCCGCCGCCCTGGTCGGCTACGTTATCGAAAAATTTGACATTGTCTACCGTCAGCTTTCCCTGGTGAGTGGTGCTAATGGCCCCACCCCGATCGCTTGTATAGCCATTGGCGAGCGTCAAATTTTTGACTATTAACCCGGTGGGGTTTACTGAAGTGGAATTGAGGAAGAAGATGCGGGATTGGTTGTTTCCGCTAATGGTGAGGTTAGAGGCGGCAGATCCATCAATGGTGAGGTTCTTGCCTACTGAAACAGAGAGTTGGCCGCTGGTCAGACGGATAGTCTGATTTGCCAGTGATGCCGCAAATTGAATGGTCGTGCCGCTGGTGGCGTTGGCGATCGCCGTCCGCAATGAGCCTGCACCACTGTCGGCGGTCGTCGTTACCGTAATTGTGTTAGACATAACCCCTCAAAAAAAATCAGCAGTCGATCAGCATGGTGGTCAGAAGTAGTCAGCCGTAATTAGAAATTGACCTGACATCGATGCAACCCGAGCTTTACTCAGTCCTGTTAGTACGACAGCCACATTGAGAAGGTCTGGAAGATTTTGCAAGATCAAGAGAGCCCGGAAGGCTTGAGAGCGCTGCTCTGCTTGCTCAAAGCCTCCTCTGGCGAAACAGCACCCATCAGCCCCCTGGGGCAACCCCTGCGAAACTCGCAGATAGCAGCAACCGTGTCCCAATTGATAGAGATATTTAAACTCTGGGTAATGAGTGATCGCCCCTTTCTCGCCAGTCTGTATCTGGCCCCAGAGCCTGCAACGCTCATGCGAAAGAACGCACACAGCTAAACGCCAAGTGCTTATTCCTAAAGGAACGCACAGTCCATCACACGACTATTGGGTTTTGATCCCCGTTGGGGGCTTTAATGTGAACAGATACCACCCTCATGAGACGAGTGGTGATACGACTGCCCTATGGATGTGCCAGCGCAGAACGCGCCCGTTTGTGGCCGTGTTCTAATGTCTCTCGCGGTTGTGACACAAATGAATAAACAATAGAAGCGGAGTGAAATGGCAGATTAACAAACCCTGTGCAAGCCAAAAGTGGCTTGTGACTCAAGTGATAGATACTTTTCAGGAACTTTCGATCAACACTCTGACAAGCTAATTTCTTAACTGCCAAGAGCTGACGCACTTGAGCATCGCTGTAGCTTTTTTAACCAATTAGACCCGCAATCGGTGTAGTGAGAATACGGAATTTTTTTGCAGTGAGGGGCGATCGCCCTCCCGTAAAAGCGCTCAGATGTTCTATCGAGCGGCTGCCTGTAAATATTGAGATTTGTACGACTTCCCCAAACTTTATGAGGAGAGCCGTCCCCTCTCCGGGTAAAATGCAGATAAATCTTTCAGATTACACACTAAACTTCGCTAAGCTCGATTGAGGACACAGAAGAATGGATCTGATTACAAGTCTTAACTGGGAAGCCATTGTTCAACTTACGCTTGTTGGCATGATCATGCTTTCGGGTCCTATTGTTATTTTTCTGCTAGCAGCCCGTGGCGGTGATCTCTAGAGCATTGGTGCTCAACGTTCGGTTTTAACGCGTTTGCCAGAGTCGCCAGTCCATCGCTTGACTTCATCCAGTCCACGCCTAAGCCCTGTCTTATCTACGCTGTAGATGATGCAGGGCCTTAGTTTGAGTTGTGTGGAGCGGGGGTACTGTTTCGCTGGGCGATCGCCCAAACGGCAAAAAAATTCAAAGGCGATACAGCGGTATTCGGTTCTGAGAGAAGAAGCTTAGAAGTGCTGCTGCGCTCTAAACGCTTGATTGGGTTAGAGACTATCGACTCTAGGAATAATCTCTAGATTCACCAAAACATTACGCGTTTTAGTCGGATAGAGAGACTTTATTCTGTAATCAGATATTAGATGCCTTGCTGATCTGTGTTTGACAGCGGCACGGGCAATGTATGTTTTATAACGAGTGATGTAGGTTGCTTGTTGCAGCATACATCGAGATAGATTTTGCATCATTTGCATCAGTTTAAAGCGCTTTTAGAGAACTTTCGGGCAGTCGATTTTAGCCTGAAGTGATAGTATTGCGGTGATTCTTCCCCTAGCCAAGGACTATCGTGATCCGCTCTGCAACTTTAACCCTTCAGCCTCCGCTTCCACCCCTTGCTGAAAACAGCCGCCTTCGGTTGTTTTCAGGTTCTGCAAACCCCGAGCTGTCGCAAGAAGTCGCCCGATATCTCGGGATGGATCTCGGTCCGATGGTTCGCAAGCGGTTTGCCGATGGCGAGCTTTATGTCCAAATCCAAGAGTCGATTCGGGGTTGCGATGTCTACCTCATGCAGCCGACGTGCCGTCCGGTGAATGATCACTTGATGGAGCTGTTGATCATGGTCGATGCGTGTCGTCGTGCGTCTGCTCGGCAGATTACAGCGGTGATTCCCTATTATGGCTATGCTCGTGCTGACCGCAAAACCGCCGGACGCGAATCGATTACGGCTAAGCTCGTTGCTAACTTGATTACTCAAGCTGGGGCCAGCCGAATTCTGGCGATGGATTTGCACTCAGCCCAGATTCAAGGCTACTTTGATATTCCCTTCGACCATGTCTATGGGTCGCCTGTGATTATCGACTACCTAGCCAGCAAGCAATTGTCAGACATTGTGGTCGTGTCGCCCGACGTCGGGGGTGTGGCGCGGGCGCGAGCTTTTGCCAAAAAGCTGGACGATGCTCCTCTGGCTATCATCGACAAGCGCCGTCATGCCCACAACGTGGCAGAAGTGATGAACGTAATTGGAGATGTGGCGGGTAAAACAGCGGTCATGGTGGATGACATGATTGATACTGCAGGGACTATTTGCGAAGGGGCGCGGCTGCTGCGTCAGCAGGGTGCTCGCCAAGTCTACGCCTGCGCAATTCATCCTGTCTTCTCACCTCCTGCCCTAGAGCGTTTGGCGACTGGCATTTTTGAGGAGGTGATTGTGACAAATACACTGCCAATTGATGCGGCTCACCACTTTCCACAGCTGACGGTTCTCTCCGTCGCTAACATCTTGGGTGAAACGATTTGGCGCATTCACGAAGATAGTTCTGTAAGCAGCATGTTTCGATAGGGCGATCGCCCCATTGATTTCTTTCAGGTTGCATACTCACGTCTTCAAAACGTCTTCAAATTAAATAACCTGAGTTCGGGATAAGCTCAAACCCTCAATGTGTCGTGCGCGACGCGCACGACACATTGAGGGTTTTGGGGCACCGCGCGACGCGCGGTGCCCCAAAACCCCCTTAACCCGAACTGACGTTAAATACTTAAACGATTGGGTTGCAGTGCGCTCTGTGAGTACACTGCAACCCAATTATTGATTAACGGGCAGACTATCAGCACCCTTCTGGAGACTGTTCGCAAGCACCAATGCTGACCCAAGTGCTTGACCCATCCGCCCAATGCTCCTTTTTCCAGATTGGGGCGTTGTGCTTTAGGGTGTCTATGGCGAACTGGCAGGCCTCAAACGCTTCTCGGCGGTGTGGACAGCCAACTGCGACTAGCACGCTGATATCGCCAATGGACAAAGAACCCACCCGATGATGGATCACAACATGGGTCACGTCTGCCCATCTGTGGCGAATCTCCGCCGCAATTTGCTGAAAGACCCGGATTGCCATTGGTTCATAGGCTTGGTATTCCAAAAACCGAACGGCATTGCCATCTGTGTTGTTGCGCACCATGCCGCTCATGACCACAACGGCTCCGTTGGCTGGGTCATCGGCCAGCCAATACGCCTCGTCTAGAGAAAGGGGGGCAAAAGTGAGGGTGCAGTGATCTCCGGCATGGGTCGGCGCAGGAGCAGCGCGAGAAAATTTAGCAGTCATACTCGGCGCGAATCTCCAGATAAGGGGGTGACGATGGTGTTGATACTGCATCCGTTCAAGCTAGAGAGGGGAATAACCCCGCTAAAACGTAGCATCTCCCAACAGGAAGCTGGGGCTTTCAAGAATGTGAAAATAGACGAGTGCTGCGACAGCCACGGTGTAGAGAGTCGAGGTGCCGATGCCCATGAGCACGTCTTGCGTGAGGTTCTTTTTCCGGTCTTTAAACAGAATGTCGCCTGCCCCAAACTGCATCATCAAAATGCCCAGCACGTTGGAGAGCCAGTAGCCGATGACCATTGCGGGCAAAAACCAACTGGGGTTTATGAGCTTAAACCCATACCCAAAGGCATAGGCGATTGGGAAGTTAAAGAAGATATCATTCCACCACGAAAGGGGTGAAAGCATATACCCCAGCCCAACCAAGAAACCACCGCGCAACGTTTTGAGCATTGTTTTTTGCAGCGTGTTAAGGCGTGATCCTATCTCTTAACGTATCGTAGTCTAGGAATCGTTTGCAATGGGTTGTGAATGCTTCACTAGGTAAGCTGCCCAATTATTCCGTTTACATTGCTAGGAGCAAGACCTATGTCTATGTTTTCTGCTCTAGGGGCTGGGCCCGCAATCGATGGATTGATGGGACTGGCTGAATTGGTTTGTCGAGAAGACTCAGTTACGCGAAGCTGGATTGGGCTAGCCCGCTATGTGCTGGATGGGTTTGACTGGGTTACATCGAGCGCAGCGGTGCAGCCCCTTGTGTGGTCGGTATTGGCGGCAACGCTGCTGGTGCGATCGCTCCGTCGTCGCCGCTGGTTTAGCGGTTCGGTAGTGCTGCTGACGCTGCTGTATTTGTTTATCAAATCCCCGATGTTTATAGCGGTGGGCGATCGCGCCTTGGTTCAGTTTTTGCCGCGTGACCCAGGACAGGCGGTGGATGCAATTGTGGTGCTGGGTCGTGGCGAGGGCTTCCGCCCCCAACGGGTGGATGAGGCCTTGCAGCTGTGGCAGGCTGAGCGATCGCCCCGTATTTTTGCGAGCGGTCGGGGTGATGGCGATGAAATCATTACTGCCTTAGCGGAACGCGGCGTTCCCGATACAGCGCTGGCCCAAGAATCGTGCTCACGGACAACTGAAGAAAACGCCGAATTTACGGCTGCGATTCTTCAACCGCAGGGTGTGGAAACGATTGTGCTGGTTACCGATCGGCCTCATATGTGGCGATCGCTCCTTACCTTTCAGAGCTATGGGTTTCGTGTGATTCCCCACTTTAGCCAACTGCCGAGTAGCTTTACCCAGCACAACGAACGCCTGCTGGTGGTGCGAGAATCTATGGGACTGCTGGGCTATGGGCTGCTGGGGCGCTACTTTCCGCGAGAGGCCGCGAGCAGCACGGCGATCGCCCCAGCGGATCAAAATTTACAGCAGGCTCCTCGGGATCACGCCTCAACTCTTGCCGCCGCCCATCAGGTATAGCAGTGCCATCCGCACGGCAACGCCGCTGGTGACCTGTTGTGAAATGAGGCTAAAGTTGGGATCATCCATCAGCTCTGAGCTGATCTCGACACCGCGATTGACGGGGCCGGGGTGCAGCACCTTAACGTGGGGCTGGCAGTGGCGCAGGCGATCGTGCGTGATCCCAAACTGCTGGTGATATTCTCGCAGGCTGGGCAGGAGATGGTTGGTCATGCGTTCTTTTTGCAGGCGCAGCGTCATCACCATGTCGGCATTCTCTAAGGCGGGAGGTAGAGACCAGTGAATGAACAGCGATCGGGGTATGGACTGGATTGGCTGGGGCGCAGCAAACACATGATCAGCTGGATGAGGGGGCAATGGCGGTGCCACAAAGTCAGCAAATAGTTTGGGGAGCAAGGTCGGTGGGCCAGCCAGATGCACCTCTGCCCCACTAGCGGTGAGACTCCAAATGTTTGAGCGCGCAACGCGGGAGTGCAGAATATCGCCCACGATGGCAATTTTTTTACCGCTTAGCAGCGACAGTCGAGGCTGATCCGCATCCAGCAGGGTGCAAAGGGTAAATAGATCGAGCAGTGCCTGTGACGGGTGCTCATGCAGCCCATCCCCCGCGTTCAACACGCTAACGTTAGTGTGCAGCCGATCCATCTCTTGGGCGATCGCCTGGGGCACGCCAGCCTCCCGATGACGAATCACCATCATGTCCGTGCCCATGGCCAGATAGGTCTTCGCCGTGTCGAGAATGGTTTCCCCTTTACTCAGGGATGAGGTGCCGGGTGCAAAGTTGAGGATATCGGCAGAGAGGCGCTTGGCTGCTAGTTCAAAACTACTGCGAGTGCGGGTGGAGGATTCAAAGAACATATTGGTTACCACTTGCCCTTGCAAAGCGGGAACCTTTTTGGTGCGGCGCGACAACACCTCCCGAAAACTGGCGGCAGTGTGCAGCACCGTGTCATATTCCGCTGGGGTAAAGTCGGCTAGCGACAGCACATGACGACGATTCCAGCTTGCGGTAACCATAAGTTGAGGCAGACGGTAAGGGTAAAGATGCGGGATTGCCATTGCCTTGGCTAGTGCGATGGCGATCGCACTAAACGTGCCATCTCATTAAACCAAACCGCACCACGCTTTCGGGACAAGATTCCCGATATCCTCTGCAACGGGCCAATGCGTGTATCGAACGAAGACACCCAACCAGACATCATGCTGAGACACCTGAGTTCGGGATAAGCTCAAACCCTCAATGTGCCGTGGGCACATTGAGGGTTTTGGGGCACCGCGCGACGCGCGGTGCCCCAAAACCCCCTTAACCCGAACTGACGTTGAGACAGAATCAACTCAGGAACAGAAGTGAGTCCTAATGAATCATTCATTCATATCCCGAGTTTGAGATAAGCTCAAACCCTTGATGTGCTGCGTCGTGCAGGGGCCTAAAACCCGGCTTACCCCGGATGTAGGTTTAATAAATTGGGATTAGGGATACGATCGTGTCGTCATTCTAGGCGCAGTTGATGCGCTCCAGTAGCATTACACAACCATCACAGAGGCAAGGCGACCGATTAGGATTGGAGTATTAAACGGATTATCTATGCTGTGTTCTACTCGTTCAATGGATTTGCCCCGACTGCGGCGTGGCGTGATCAGCGTGGGGTTGCTGCTGCTGCTGGCGGGCTGCGGTGGCAGATCTACCCCTCCTCCTGAGTCTGTTGAATCGCCGTCTTCACCGCAGGGGTTGCTGCTGCCAGAGCTTTCTCCAACGTCAGAATCGGCTGTGGGGTTGCCATCAGAATCCCCAGCGGAGGGTGTGGCTGCTGATGGAACAACCGCGCCGACTGATGGGGAGATGTCGATGGTGACGGTGTATCAAGCCGATGATCAGTGCGTCAACTTTGAACCGGAAGAGGTAGCGGTGGCGAGCGATCGCCCGATAGAAGGTGCAGTGGGTGAAATCTTGAAAGAGCAAGGCGCGGGCGACTTTGACTTATCGGGCTATCGCGTCAGCGTAGATGATGCAGGGGTTGCAACCGTAGATCTGCGGATGAGCCCTGGCTCTACCCGCAAGATGTCGTCGCTGTCGGCCTGCGAGCAATTTGCGCTGTTTGGCAGCTTGCGCGAAACCTTAACCAAAAACCCAGCGTGGAGCATTACAGATGTGAAGTTTACCGAACGTGGCGAAGACATTGTGCTGTAGCTACTCTATTTTTCTAAACTCTGGTTCTGAACACTCGGTCTAAGCAGGTTGACTCGATAGTGAATCGATTGATTATGGGAAGCATTGCCTAGGATGCGAAAGGAGCGATCGCCATCCCTGTTCATCGGTTCAATCGCAGCTATTCTTCAACGCAAATATTGATTAATAGCTATTGATCGATGCTCCATCTCCTTCTTTTTTTGTCCATGAACGAATTAGGGAATCAGGCTTTTTTGCATATTCCATAGCTGTGGATTAACGTAAGTCTCCAATGTCGGGGAACAGGAAGGTGCAAAGAAACAAAAGGTCTAACTGCCAAGGGTTTCAACCTTATTCATGGATTTGTTTCTTGAGACCTGAGTTCGACAACGAGTGAAGTGCTGAAAGAAAGGCTGAGGGTTACGCTCAAAGTATTGAATTCTAAGCACCTCAGCCATGTCTTTGAGTCTAGCGCGCCTCGACTTGACCCAAATCTTCTGCG
>JAESGQ010000081.1_pt1 | contig 113446 bp, 87 predicted proteins | sample 9266251 | NCBI WGS metagenome assembly JAESGQ01 (sample SAMN17056778, study PRJNA650883) | algae metagenome | isolation source: Kaiparowitsia implicata GSE-PSE-MK54-09C and co-occurring heterotrophs from... | place: USA: Kaiparowits Plateau, Grand Staircase Escalante National Monument, UT ...
AGTATCTGCTCGACCGGGCAGATACTTCTCGATTCGTGCCCACTGGTCGTCGCGCAGGGCATAGCGTTTGGTCATTGGGCGATTCCGCTAGACTGGATGACATCGCAGCTTATGGCTTCTCTCTTAGCATGCTAAAAGTTATGCCGATTGTCCACACGCCCTAGTGTCTGCGGCGTCGGGGTAGGCGTAAACTTTTGTAAATTAACGTGAATTAAATTGACGGGCACACCCGCTTTGGAAACTCCTCTAGGAAAGGGTGAGTCGTAACGTACAGACTTGCCAGGGGGCGATCGCCCCAGCCTCCCCGGTAACAAAACCCGCTGTTGAAGCGGATGGGTCAGGCGATCGCTCCAGCAATCCGCAAGGCTGGATAGAGAGCGTTAACGGTTGAGAAATAGGGGTGGGAGCGATCGCTTCATCTAGTCCGCTATCAGCCTGGTTGGCTGTCTCGGGGTCGGAATTGCCGGGCTTAAGCCTCAACGAGACGTTAGGAATCAGCGAGGCGGGCTCGCCGTGGCACTCGTAGCAGCGCAGCGTCAAGTCGGTAGTTGATTCGGTTGTCATGCCTTCCCAAGGTTTGAGGGCTGAGAGAATCACGTTGGGTGCATCGAGGGCAAGCCATTGATCAGTAAAGGGTAGGCCCGCACCCGGATAGTTCCTTGAGTTTCTTGAGTCTGGTGGGGTAGGGTGCAGGTACGCGAGCATGGGCTGGTTTAGGGCATAGCCGTGGTGAGTGGTGCGATCGCCCTGCCAGCCTTGTCCACAGGGCTGCAGCGCATAAGTAAAGCGATGAGTACCCAGATCGCACGCTGGATCAGGAAACACCGGGCGTCGCAAGAGCGACAGCCGCAGCACCGTGCCATCGGCATCATAGCCATGCTTGCCATCGCTCAAGAGGCTCACGCCGTAGTCACCCTCGCTCAGGTGAGCCCAGCGCAGCGCCGGAACTTCCCACTTCGCTTGCTGAAGGGGATCGGTGGGGCGGGTGGGCTGCTGCTCCATCCCAAAGGGCACCTCACGGATGAGGTGGGCGGGTTCTGCCAGATTGAGCGGAAAGGCGGCCTTCAGGAGCACCTGAGTTTCGTGCCAGTCAATCTGAGTGTGGATTTTGAGGAGGGGCGATCGCCCGTCTAGCTCATAGCACTGCTCAATGCGAGAGGCGCCCACCTGCCGCACCACCCGCACGCTAGCGCTGACAGGGGTTTGAACCACCGACTCAAGGTGAACCAGAGTGGCATCAGGCAGGCGATACTGCGCATAGGCGGGATCAATGTTCCAAGCATCCCAATATTGGCCGCGATCGGCAAAGGCCTGCAACTCATTGCCTGCGCCACTCAACACCTGCCGCTGCCGCCGCTTGTCGTACACAGACGCCAGATTTCCAGTAGCGGCATCTACGGTGACCCGTAGATACTCATTTTCTAGGGTGTAGGCGTCCTGCTGAGACATCCGCGCCTGCGCCCCGCCTGCTGCTGCCGGGCAGAGCCAGAACCCGGCATAGCCCACACCGGGTACTGCGTCTGCTAAAAACGCCAGCCACCTCTCGCCCGATTTGTGCGACTCTACGATGCTAGGCACGGCCTCTGCATCGGCATTGAGAACGCATGCCCCCTCCCACTGCATACTGCTGGCGACGGGCAGGGGCACGCGCACCACCTCTGAGCGAGTCCAGTTGAGCGGGTTAAAGACGGTCATGGGCTGCGCTTGAGGATGGGGCGGCGGCGGCAGGGCAATGTGTTGGGCGATCGCCCCCATCGCATCCGCTCGCACCGCCATCGCGGTATCTAGTGCGGCCTGCCACTCCCGATTGGCGTCTTCATACACCTCTGGCACGGCTGACCCTGGCAAAATATCGTGGAACTGGTTGAATAGCACCTGCTTCCACGCGGTTTCAATTGCGTTGCTCGGAACGGCATAGGTCGTTAGCTGAGAGGCCATCGTGGCCCAGACCTCTGCCTCAAACAATCCGTCTTCACAGCGGCGATTCCACCATTTTTGGTCGGCGTGGGAAGTGTAACAGCCGCGATGGAATTCCAGATACAGTTCGCCTGTCCAGTCTGGAATGGGTTGCGCTGGAATGGGTTGCGCTGGAATGGATTGCGCTGAGCCTGAGGATGCCTTGGTCGTAGCCCTGGGCAACCCCGCTGTCGCGATCGCCCTATCCCCCAGATCTAACGCATCTTTTGGAGCTGCAAACCTGCGGTCTAAGAACGCTTCTGCGGTTGAGAATTGCAATCGGGGAAAGAAGGGCGATCGCCCCCAGCGTTGAGCTAAGTGCAGCATGTCGCGACTGGGGCCACCGCCATGATCCCCTACGCCAATCAGCCACAGTGCTTCGGTCTGGCCTGTTTTGGCCTCCCACTGAATCGCATAGTCTGCCATTTTGACGGGGTGGATGCCCTCTCCAATGGGCGCACTGTGCAGGCTGGGGATGTGCGACTGCGTGGGCTGATGAGGATACGCGGGCGATCGCCACCAAAACAGCTCATGGGGAAACGCATTGGTATCGTTCCACCGCAGCTTTTGGGTCACGAAGTAGCGAATCTCGCCCTGGCGCAGCAGTTGCGGCAACTGCCCGCAAAAGCCAAAGCTGTCGGGCAGCCAGGCGATCGCACTCGGTGTGCCAAACCGCTCTGCCACATAGCGCTGACCGTATAGAATCTGACGGGCAATGGATTCCCCGCTGATGGTGTTGAATTCTGGCTCAACCCACAGTCCCGCGGCCACCTCCCAACGACCGGCGGACACCTGCTGCTGAATGGCCGCAAACAAGTCGGGGCGGTGCTCCTCGATCCAGGCGTAGAGGGCCGGACTGGAGTGGGTAAAGATCAGCTCGGGAAACTCCGTCTGCAACTGCAGGACAGAGGTAAAGGTGCGCTGGGCGGCATCCCAGGTATCGCTGACGGGCCACAGCCACGCCAAGTCGAGATGCGCGTGCCCCAATAGCGAAATCTGCCGTTGCTGAATCCACTCTCCCAATGGCTGCAACTGCTGCCGGAGTGAAAGCAGCGCTGCATCAAATTGAGGGCGATCGCCCACGACTGTCCAATCAATCTGGGCGATCGCCCCGGCCACGTCCTGCAGGCGCTCTGGCGCAAACTGGGCGGCATAGGCTTGCACCACGGCCAGTTCATCGGCGACAAACCCCGGTTCTGGGCAGGGTTCCAGCTCGTGATTGGGAATCTCGTAAAGGCAGCGCGACTGCACCAGCGCCCCATCATCGTGGCCGGGGCTGACAAGGCGCAGGGCGATCGCCACTGGTTCCTCCGGAATTCCCGTTTGCCGAAGCTGCACCCGCGCCGAGCAGTCAAACAAGTCACCCGCCTGCACCAACGCCCCATCCACATAAATCTGCGCATCGTGAGCCCACCAGGTGAGCGCCAGCCGCACCGTCAGCCCGGTTAGCGGATACCCCCTAAGATGGGGCGGGAGGGTGAGCGCTAGCCCCAGCCAGATCACCTGCTGCCCCCGCGGCCAGACAATATGCTGGCGATCGGTGAGCGTGACCGGCTGCCAGGTGTGCCAGGCACTCGGCTGAAGGGCTTGGTCGGTGGGCAAATCACCCGAGTGAAGCCGCCAGTCTGCTTGCACATCCAACTGAGTGAGGCTGCGTAGACGGGCGATCGCGCCAGAGACCTTCTGCATCAGGGCTTCTGACGGCAACAAATTCGAGGATGGATTCGACATTAAAGCGGGGGACTCAGGCATTAATCTTCTAAGATGAAGGCAGATTGAACGATACAGCCTGAACCATCCAGCGTGCACTGCACAGTGCTACTCTGCGCCAGAACCCCCGTAGGGCCTGGTTATATCCGTGACCGATCAGACGCAGCGGTGGGATGAATCTGGTTTGTTCTATTTATCTTACGATTAACTGATTCGCTGAATCTCTTGCCTATGGCCTCCCGTAGTCGATTCCAGAGCCGCATTCTCAGCCAGATCTCGCACAGCTCGCTGCGGGCACGAGATACTGTGGGGCGCTGGGCACGGCAGGCAACACTAGCGACCCAATGGGGAGCGCAGATTCTGATCTATCCCCTATACGCAGGGGTTCAAACTGTGCGGCTAGCATCGCGACAATTACGCCAGAGTTGGCAGCAGTTGGAACCTCGCTTGCGGTTGCGATCGCCCGCTGCCGTTTTCAAACCGCTCCCTCTGCCCGATGCCGAGCGACCGCTGCAAGAGACCTTGGCTTTGGTAGAGAGCTTTGGCTTGGGCGTGGTCGCCTTGCCCGAGGCCGACTGGCTGGCGCGCTATGGCAGCAATCGCCGGGAAGAGCCGAGCAACACACAGTCTCCAGTCGCGTCTGCTGCGTTTCCCGCCTCGCCAATGGTGCAAGCCAATCCAGAAATTGCTGACACGGGTGGATTGGTGCGTCAGTCACAGGCGTCGGCTGTTAGCCCATCCGTTGGTACACTAGCTGGCACATCAACCGTTCCGCTGCCCGTCGTTGGCATTGCATCCTGTCTAACGACTCAGCGGCTGATGCTGGTTACGGTGCAAAATCAGATTCTCGATATCCTTACCCCTGAGCAGCAGGGGCGGCTGCGCCAGCGAATGGGTTGGGAGCTGTCGCAGTATTGGCGCGATCGCCGTCGGCTTGAGTCCACAACCGCCTATCGAGCCTTGCCCCTGCCCCCCGTGCGAGTGCAACCCCAAATGCTGCTGCCGATGCGCTGGTTCTATCAATTGATGGCGTGGGAGCAAACTGGGCCCGTGGCGATCGCCGCTGACTGGTTTGAGGAATCGGCGCTGGCGCTTTACTTTAGTCCCGAATCACCCGCCGCACCCCAAACGGCCAATGGGGATGATCCCTGGGACGATGATACCCCGGCTTGGTGGCCTTGGGAGGCGGAGGCGTCCACTGCATATCCCAATGGACGAGAGGCAAGCGGTGCAGCCCGATCCCTCGCTCGGCCAAACCCATCTCGATTAACAGGGCGATCGCCCCAGCGGCAATTATCGGGAACCGCTGCGGTGTCGGTGGCCGACCGACGCAGGGCGACTCAAACCTGGGCATCTCCCTCTGCTACCGATGGGGCGATCGCGCCGCACACCCAACCCGAGTCTGCCGGCGCGATCGCCCGAACCAGTGCGTCAGCGCAATCGTCAGATTTATCGGCTCCCACCTCTTATATCGACACCAACGCCAAGTTGGTGCGCTACGAAATGCATCCCCTAGAGCGGCTGCTGCACTGGATCGACCGCAGCGTACTGTGGGTTGAAGAGCAGGTAGAGGCGGTAGTGCGCTGGCTGCGGAACCGTTTGCCGCGCTAGTGCGTCAAGGGCCAAAGCTCCAGCTTGCGAGGGATTTCGCAGCATCAGTCTAAAATGCGCCACGCTTTTCGATATGATGATTGTGCTTGTTAATGCGTATATAACCTGAGATTTCTATGCTGACACTCAAAATTGTGGTTTATCTCGTGGTGGCGTTTTTCATTGGCCTGTTCGTGTTTGGGTTCCTATCGGGAGACCCAGCCCGCAACCCCAATCGCCGCGATTTGGAATAATCCTTAGATCAATGACGCCTGAAGGGTGTGGGATTTACCCAACCTCCTTCAGATCAGTGACGTTTAGTCCCCTGCGTTGGGGTAGTGGGTGTCCTCATAGCGGTGATGATTTGGGTGCGCTGGTGAACCCACTGCGCTTGATCCCCTGGCATCGCGTACCCGCCTGGGTTGCAACTCGTTAGTGCGGCTTAGCTGGAGTCGTGGAATCTGCCCTATGCGTAAATTCCACGGCTTTATGCTGCCAGATCTACTAGCTAGATTGAACGAGCTAGGGCGTGTCATCAATTCTGACTAAAAGCCTTATCTCATCAGCGTTGCCACGCCCGACTAACAAACAGGCTAGAGGCTGTAACCCCTGATTTTTGTGTCAGCCGCAGTCAATTGATGACAGCCCCTAGCACCCAGCGTGGGCGATCGCCCTGTCTCTGCTTTAATGCGGCAGTGTGTAGTAATCTCACTGGTTCAGTGGTTTCGCAACCGTTGTTGAGTGCATCTCCCCACCGATGGGCTAGATAGCGGCGTGAGGCTGTTTATGTAGATTTGGTGTCTTGTGTTAGCTATGCCTTACTCGGTTCCGCCACCGCCTGTTGCTGTTGTTGATGTTGCGCCTGCCCAAGCTGCGATTGATGCGCCTGCTGTGGTTCTAGGTGAAGGGCGATCGCCCGCTGAGGCTAGCCATACAACGACCCTAACTGCCGTCTCTCCATCGAAGGCCATTGCAGATGTGGCTCCGCCGGAGTATCGCCATAGGGCTGAATTCAAGCTAGGCTCGCATCCAGAATCCTCAGCCGTGGCCGAGTCCGCAGCAGACTCATCGGCAAACTTATCGAATGTATCGGATTTGTCAGACGGATCAGACCCATCAAACCCACCCTCAGTAGCGCTCACCCCGCTAGACCTAAGAGAGACTGCGGCTTTAAATTCTGCTGCAGCGGCAGCGTCTGCCATCGCGCCGAGCGAAAACTCAACGCCACAATCAACGCCACAATCAACCTCCGCGCCCCAGCCTGACTCCCGCCTTGGCCCACGCGCTGCAGCGCCGCGATCGCCCTCGTCTCCCATCCGTTCCTGGCAACCTAGTGAGACTGCGGCATTGCCTCCCACCTCGACCCATGCCGCAGCATTGGGCGATCGCCTGTCAGTCGGGGTGCCCTCGAGTGAGCCTCGTTTGAGGAGGGCAGCGGCGTCTGAGACGGCCCACCCCCTGCGTGGCGTGCTGGGTGCCACAGAGCGACTGGCCCCGGTACCAACCCCAGTGTCGACTGGGGCGATCGCCCCAATTCCTGAGCGATCCCGTGACGTGTCTCCGTCAGACACATCTCAGTCAGACGCATCTCAGTCAGACGCATCTCCGTCAGCGGCTGCCCTCACCGATACCCCCCTGCGCCACAATCCCCTGCCAATTTTAGAGGGGCTAGCAGGCATGACCCAAGCTCGCATTATTGCCCAAACCCGAGATGCAGAGGGCAATGCGGAAGAGGGCGATCGCCAGATTTTGATCATTCCCAGCCCGGATGACTTGCCCGATCTATCTGACCCTGCGGCACCCGCCGATCTGGGGGAGCCTGAACCTATAGACCCCGACGAGTCTGACGATCCAGCGCTACTGCTGCCGCCATTCCCCACTGATCCCAGTCTGGATCAACCCGGTCTGCCGACGAGCCCTCCCCCTCCTCCGCCTGCATCCGCTGAGCCGGATGCCGCTGGGGATGCACCAGGGACTGTGCCCCAACTCACCCTAGAAATCGTTGATGTGGTGGAACTGCTGGCCGACGAGCAGGACATTGACACGCTGCGGCAGAATTTGTTTGCCGAGGGCAATGTAGAACTCCGCTTTCGAGAAACCGTGCTGACCGCCGACCGAGTGCAGGTTAACTTGGTCAATCGGCTAACGGTGGCCGAGGGCAACGTGACCCTAACTCGGGGGGATCAGCTGCTTCAGGGCGATCGCTTTGAATACAACTTTGTGCAGGGCGCAGGGCAGATTGCGGGTGCCCGAGGCGAGATCTTTTTGCCGTCTGCTGGCGATGACTTCACCATTTTGCCGACGGATGTGAGCGCTCGCAGTTCACCCAGCGTGCCGCTCAGCCGCGTCTTGCGGCAAGATCAACCTGCTGGGCCGGTGACGGGGCAGCCTGGGATTCAGTTTGGCATCGGCAGCACGCGGGGCACCGATTTTGGCTTTGGGGATTCGGGTGGAGAAATTCGCCGCTTTCGGTTTGAGGCAGAATCCGTTGAGTTTTATCCCAATGGGTGGCAGGCGCAGAATGTACGGCTGACCAACGACCCCTTTTCGCCACCAGAGCTAGAGCTGCAATCGCGCCAAGTAACCTATACGCAGGTGTCACCCACTCGCGCGATTGTGCGCGCCCGCAATCCGCAACTGGTGTTTGATCAAGGCTTGCGCCTGCCCACGTTGCAAAACCAAATCATTATTGATAATCGCCGCCGATCTTCGAATCCCCTCGGGGTCATCGGCATTGATGATGACTTCGGCGGGATCTATGTGCAGCGCCCGTTTAACGTGCTAACGACGAACCAGGCACGGTTTACCCTATCGCCGCTGATTTTGCTGCAGCGGGCGGTGAGCGACAATAACTTCAATATCTTTGATCCGTCTAGCTTGGGGCTCGTTGCTGAGCTGGACTATGACCTAGGCCCAGGGGTTTCTCTAGAGGGCCGTGGGGTCTTTGAGTCGCTAGATTTTGCTGAGCTGAGCGATCGCTTTAGCGGCAGCTTGCGGCTGCGACAGCCGCTAGGAATCCACCAGCTCACCACCGAGGCGACCTACCGCAATCGCCTGTTTAACGGGTCGCTCGGGTTTCAGCGGGTGCGGAGTAGTGTGGGGGTGGTGCTGACATCTCCGGTCTTGCAGTTGGGCAATTCGGGCGTTTTTCTCAGCTACCAGGGCAGTGCCCAATACATCACGGCGACCACCGATAATGCAGAGCTGCTTGACCCCGGCGATACAACAGGAGACGTCAGCTTAGGACGGTTTCAGGGCAGCGCAGCGCTCAGCCGTGGCTTTCGCCTGTGGACAGGGACTCGACTGCGCCCCCGCCCGGATGAGGGGTTGCGCTTTACCCCCACGCCGATTACGCCCTTTGTGCAGCTTGTGACTGGGCTGCGGGGCACCGTTAGCGCCTATACCAATGGCGATGTGCAGCCCTTGCTAACAGCTAGCATTGGCATCAATGGCCAGTTGGGCAATTTTTCCCGCGATTTCCTTGACTATACCGGGTTTAATATTACGTTTTCTCAAACGGTTCAGGGGGGCGAATCGCCCTTCCGATTTGACCGAGCGGTCGATCGCAGCGTGCTGTCGCTCAGTTTGTTGCAGCAAGTGTATGGGCCGTTTCGGGTGGGCGTGCAGACCTCATTCAGCCTAAATCGTGAAGAAACGATTGATACGGACTATATTTTGGAATACAGTCGCAGAACGTATGCCGTTACATTGCGCTACAACCCAGTGCGCGAGACCGGCTCCTTTGGGCTCCAGATTAATGATTTTAACTGGGGAACCCCCAGAGACCCCTTCGCAGGGCCCGGAGAGACTGCTACGGTAGAGGGAGGGGTGCGGCGCTCAGACGATTAGCCCCCAAAGGTTTGACTATGACGCAGCCGCTCAATGATCCGGCTTTTACGATGACCGCTGACTTGCTGACGCGGTACTCCTTTGACATGGGCGCGTTTAGTGCTCCCCAGCTTGTGGGCTATTGGATGCGAACCTATCCGCTGGCCTGGGTTCGGGCTGCCATTATCGAAGCGTTGTATCAGGGACGCTACAAATCGATATCGGTGGGGCAGATTCTCTCCATTTGGCAGCGGCGAGGACAGCCGCTTTATCATTTTAATTTTGAGTTTGAGCAGATGATTTGCGGCGGGATGGCGGTGCCTGGGTCTGGACTGGGGAACGCTGATGCCGCTAAGGCTGATGCCGCTAAGGCTGATGCCGCTAAGACAGAGACGAGTCAACCTGCTGACTATTCCCTCGATTCTCCCCTGCTCTGCGATCGCCCACCTCTGAATCAGAATGCCGGTTTACCGGATGCACCCAGGGCGATCGCCCCCTTTGGGTTTGGGCGCGACAGCACCCGCGCAGAGGATGGCCCATCGGCCACTGCGCCGACTGCACCGCCGACTGCACCGGAGGGCGATCGCTCTGGTTCGGCGATCGCCCCGTCGGATCAACCGGAGTCCAGCGGTGCTGACCTTGCCGACAACCCTGCTGCGGGGGGGCATGCGACGCCGGATGCCGCACCCTACCGTGCCGCAACCTATCGCGGAATCACTTACAACATCGCCAAACCGCTCACCCTAAAACCGATTAGCGTGAGCCTAGCCGATCTAGATGAGTGGCTGCATCAGGATTCGGCCAAGCAGCCCATTCATCATTTTATCCCCGATGTGGAAGGGTCTGATTTTTACGAAAAGCTGCGCGCGGTTGCCCAAGGTGATGAGTCTACGAGCGCTGCGATTGCCGCGGATCGCATGGCGGCGGACAGGCTGACAGAGCGGGCGGCAGAAATCGTTGTTCCGCCTGTGATGCTAGACGGCTCTGGTGAGTTGGATTAACGGGAGTCTTGAATCCGCTCAAGCTCTCTTAACCCGACCTGAGTCTGATAGAACTGACGCAGTTGGACGATTTGTAGGAGGCGCAGTCTTCCCCAAATCGTCCCAAGCTCCTAGGACGCCGTGCGTTGTGCCTCAGTCTTGTCGGACTAGCGATTGGCCGATTGCCGCAGTGCGGGCAGGCCGCGAAATAGCAGCGCGGAGTCGTGGACGATGGTGGCGGCAAGGGCCGGAACCTGTTGGGTGAGGGTGTGGTAGAGCAGCGCGCTGTCGCCCCCGGTGAGGGCGATCGCCCCGGTAGAGTAGCGGGTGCGCCACTGGTGCGCTTGGTGCTGAATGAGGGCGATCGCCCCCTGCAGCACACCGCTGAGAATCGCCGTCGGGGTATCCATGGCCCAGAGGGGAACCTGGGGCGTGAACTCTGCCCCGGTGAGATCGGGGAGTGCGGCTGTGCCCTGGGTGAGCGATCGCACCTGTAACCTTAACCCAGGAACAATGCACCCGCCGAGCAACTGCAAGGCTTCATCGGCTGCTGTGATAGTCAGGGCAGTGCCTGCATCCACCACCAGCGTCGGTGCGCCCCATTGCGCCGCCCCCCACAGCGCCAGTGCGCGGTCAATCCCCAAGGTGGGATATAGGCCCCGCAAGGGAATCTCAGCCAGCGTTAGGGCGTGAGCCTGGGGATAGGCCAGCCAGCCTTGCCCCTGCGCGGGCACTACTGACGCAACCCACAGGGGCGGGGGTTGGGTGAAGGACAGGGCCGAAGTGATCAGATCCTCTGGTTGACTTGGTGAATCGAGATGAGAATCACGACGGGCATGGATGAGGCAATGATTGAGAGGATCTATAAAAGATTCAACGAAAGATGCTACGGAGCGATCGCCCGCCAACTCAACGGTAGATCGAGATGCATGCCAGTCAACATGAGGCGCTGAATGCGGAGGGAGATGCGTCCAGGACTGGATGAGATCTGCTGAAAATATAGGCTGCTCCATAAAGCCAGACTGGGTGAGATGGGCGATCGCCCCTTCCGATAAATGGGGTGTATCCCAGGTGTAGCAAAGCTGCTGCCGCTCAAATAGCGCCCAGTGCAGGCGGCTGTTGCCCACCCCTAGCGCTAGCCAGCGATCGCCATCCTTTTTCGATTTCCTGTGCTCGCTCACCGCACCCCCACCTGAAACAACTGACACAGCTCAATCACCTTGCTGTGCATCCACACTCGCTCGTTGGCGCCCTGCTTCAGGCCAAATTCTAGCTCTAGCAAGATGGGTAGACTGCGTTGCAGGCTATGCAATGACAGCCGCTTGACATCTTGTTGCAAGAAGTAGATGCGTTTGGGATTTGAGATTTCTGCTGCGGTGGCGATCGCCCGTTCATCGCGCTCCCCCGACTCTAGCATCAGCTTGATCCACAGCCAGGTACGAAATTGCCCGACGAGGGTGGCCACCACTCGCAGGGCAGGCTCATTGCGATTGAACAAATCAGTCACGAGGGCGATCGCCCGTCCGGTTTCGCCTTGGCGAATCGCTGCGGCCAACTGCAAGCTGTTCTGCGTGGTGGCAGAGACGAGCGCCGTCACAGCATCCTCATCCAGGGGATTGTCTAAATCTCCGGCAAAAATTGCGAGCTTTTCTAACTCGGTGTGCAATTGGCGGGTATCGTTGCCCACCGCTTCTGCCAGCAGTTCTACGGCTTTGGGTGTGAGCTTAAGGTTGCGTTCTTTCGCCACTTGCTTTACCCGCTGCACCAGTTGATCGGTCTTCCACGGAGGGATGGCGGCAAACTCCCGAATATCAGCATGTTTTTGCAGCAGCTTGGTGGATTTGATGCGCCCGTCAGGTTTGCTCGGGGTAGTGATGAGCAGTACCGTAGAGTCGGGCAGGGCGGGCAGGGTGCGCTCTAGCTCTGCCAGCACCTCTTCAGGACAGCGCTGGCAGATGGGGGTGTCTACTAGCCAGACCAACCGATTGCCGCTGCCAAACGGCGGCGTCATGGCCTGGTTGAGCGCTTGCACGATGGCGTCTGGCTGCTCTGGCGTAATCTTGTCGTAGTTGAAGCTGGCCCAGGTGGCATCAAGGGTGCGATCGCGCAATTGGGCGATCGCTCGCTGCATGGCAAAGTCATCTTCGCCCCAGAATAAGTAAATTGGCATATGGGCTTACAGCAACACCATACCTATGCTATGTTAATTAACTGCGCGGACGTATAGCTCAGTTGGTTAGAGCACCACGTTGACATCGTGGGGGTCACTGGTTCGAGTCCAGTTACGTCCATCCTCTTTTATACAGTAGGTCTTACTCATCACTCAGATTGTTGCAACTTGAGCAGTGCTCTTGCCTTGGCGATCCGAACCAGATGCTCAGCATATTCGTAGTGCTGCCACCACTGCTCTTCGGTATCTGTGAGGCCAACGGTTTCAGCCTTAGTCAGCAAATCTGTGACCTGTTGCTGCAAGGCTTCTGTGGGTTTGAGGATCAGAATTTCTTCAGCAGACGGTAAAGCCGCCAAAAATTCCAGCACATCCGCTAATCCAGAAAATTCAGCTTGCCCTGAGGCTATCCATTCTCGGAGCCCCAACTCCAGTATCTCCGGTAACTGGTCGGCCAACGGATTGAGCCGCAACGCGCAGCTAGCTCAACCAGCCTACCTCAGGCTGTTCCCCGACTAGACAAATTTCAGTCGTGATCGCACGGTCAGAATTTCGTCCGATCGCAGGGGTGCAACGGCAGATTTCGGCACCGTCACCACATCAATAGACTCACCCAGGGCATTAAACACTTCAAGGATGTAGCCCTCTTCGCCATCTTCAGGATCCGGCACCGTATCAATGAAGGTAGCAATGTCGCCCTGTCTGAGGTTGTACTCGGGGAAGTCTTGATTCATAGAGACGCGGCTATACAGTGGAATCGTGGTGTCTTTCATCGTTTTGGCTTTAAGGTGACGAACTGGATAATGCCGTCTTTGGCGCGTTCTATCCAAACTGTAACAACAAGCAGGGTGCCATTAGGGCCAAGAATCAAACCTTCAACCAGGTAGTAGGTTCCATATTTATCTTGGCGATCTGAGACAGCATCATGGGTCTGAATCAAGCTAAAGATCGCTTGTTTAAGCTGGTCAGGGTTGTCTTGGGTAAATCCGGCTTGGGCAAGAAATTTAGATTTATCATCTTCAGGCCGTAAAACTAACAGGTACTGGGTTAGCTTGGCATCGGGAATGATGATAGTGCCTTGCAGTTTCACTCTATTTTCGCCCCTCGCCGCAAAACCCTACGGTCTGTCCCTACCGCCAAGCGTGCTGCTCACAGGTGCGCCGCGCCAGCCGCACGGTTTCATCCTCGCCACTATGGGCCAACAGATAGCCTCGAGTGCGATCGCAGGTGTAGCTCACCCAGCCCACTTCAGACTGTCCCCTTCTTGAGAGGGGCGGGCTGTAGCCCAGGCTCAGTAAGATACGGCAAAGCTACACGAATTTGCGTCATTTTAGGACAGTGTGGGTAGAGAATTGGTCTGCCAATGGGGAAATGAGGGAACTTTGTAGTTTAGTACTCGCCGACAAAGTCTGGATGAACCCAGAGGAACTCCCGACGCTTGTTTTGCACTTTCACTAAGCCGCCAAAGCCAGGGTCTTTTTCTTTTAGCAGGGCGTGAAGCTCTCGCAGCATGGAACCTTGGGCACGAATGGCTTCGCCCTGGTCAAAGTCTGCTGAGTCTCGTTGGGTGAACCAATCTACGGCGATGTTGCTGCCTTTAATGCCAAGCTCAAGGCTTTTTTGCCCAAGATCTAGTTCTTGTTTGATGCCTGCGTAGGTGGCATCGTCGAGCATATACTGGGTTGCAGAAGCCGCCACGGGTAACACCAGACTCAAGGTGCCGGTGACAAGTTTGAAGTAGGGAATAGCTTTGGTAAACCACTCTCGGTTTAGTTCTAGCTCATAAACCCCTTGTTTGCTGCCAGGCGGGTTGAGCACGGGGAGCGGTTTGCGCGAATGCTCGCACCAGAGCGTGAGCTGAAACTTTTCGCTGATCCATTTGGGGCGATCGAAGAATCCTGGATCAACTGGCTTGAAGCTAAACAGACGGGGGCCGTCTTTGGCTTCATCGGTGAGCATTTGCATTAGGTAGGCAAATTGCTGATCAATCTGGCTCAGGATAGTTTGTTGATCTTTTGATAACGCCTGATGACGGTGCTGATTCCGATGATCAAGCGTCACCAGATCCCGACGAATTACCTTGAGTTCATCTTTTACAACAGCTTGAAATTGGTCAAGGCCAATGGCTTGGGAGGGGGGAGGATTGGTCGCAGCGTTGTTGAGCAGTTGATCGATGTTTTGCCATTCATCACAACCAGAAATCGGACAGGGAAATTCTGGGCGATTTTTCTTTTTGCTCTCAATCAGCTTCTGCACTTCAAAGAGACCGTGCCCAGGTGTTTCCATGCCACAGGGAGCGATGCATGGCACCATGATGTTGCAGTTCAGTCCTTCCCAGAAGCTCTCCACCAGCCATTTCACTTCTTCAGTAAGATAAGCGAGAAATCGTTCAGGGTAGGCAGCTCGGACGGTAATTTTGACATCGGTGCCAACGTGTTCTAGCAATGCCCGGCCATTGTAGTCGTTGTCAAGCATCAAGCCCCGCTGCCAATGGACGCTGTTATTGTAGTTGTTCCTGCCTAGGGAATATTTATGCAAACGCACAATCAACTGGTAAAACAAGCCTTCGGCTGGAGCCAGTTGCCCGCGATCGTCTACGATGCGACAGACTTGCACCTGTTGGCGGTCTCCATCTTGTGGTTGCTCACCCCAATTGGGCAATTGCTTTGGCCGATTATCAGGCACTAGTTGGGCAACTAGGCTAGCGGCGCTTTCTTCCTTAGAAGCCGGATCGAGCACAACTTTATAGGAGAGATCAAACCGCTCCATCAATCGCAGGAATATTGGATGGAGGTCTGGGGGATAGCCGTCTTCACCTGCGAACGGGGGATGGCTCCACACTTGGCTAAGATGGGCAAACTTGACCAGTCCGTTACGGCGACGGGTCATTTCATCATCCAATACAAAGCTGATTGCTTTCGCTAACCAATCGGGCTTGAGGATGACAATGTCTTGAAGAATAGGATCGTAATGGTAGTGCGTTAACAGCCCAAGTCTATGAGAAATTTGGATGAATAATTCTGCCTGCTGGTGATCAATATTTTGGTCTGCACATAGGCGCAGCACCTCGCTATAGGGTAAATAAGGTTGGTTGCGTTCTTGCAACTTTTCCCTTGTCTCTTGCCATTTTTTCGGAACGGTTCGACCCATGCCAGGTAAGTAAGCGGTGACATTCGCAATTGCTGCTCGCAGTTCTGCAATTCCCTTACAAGCCTTCTGTTCCGAATTCGGTTTGCTATCGACGTAAAAGAAACCAACAACAGTATCGTTGCCAAACAGGTCAGTCAATTCTTGACGGTCAATATCAGGCTGTCGTTGTCCCGGGCCATCGTGGGTTGCCACAACCAAAATTTTGGCATCGGGTTCGCGATGCTTAATCAGAGTAATCCATTCTTTGACAAACCCCTGCTGTGGCCCCTCCCGGGGCTTCCAGATGACCAGATAGACCGCAGATTCACTAAAAAATAACTGGTGGGTCGGTCGATAAACCCGTTGGCCACCAAAATCCCAACCATTGAGTGTAATTTCTGTGCCGCTATCAGAATCGGTCACAACCACAGGCTTAATTTCGATGCCGTGAGTTGTGGGGCGATCCTCTATCCAGTTATCTCCGCGCAAGGCTCCCAACAAGCAACTCTTCCCTACTTCCCCCTCGCCCACTAAAATCAGCTTTGCCTCATTGAGAGGTACCTCTCCCTCTGCTTTTGCCCGTAGGTATTGCATGACGGCTGCCGTATCTTGTGCGTAAGCAGCAGCAAGATCAGGGTTCAATGGATTATCGCTAAGGTCAAGCACTTGCAACTGAGTGAGTGCGGCGATCGCAACTGGCAGTTCCGTCAATTGATTCCTTCTGAGGTCAAGCGATTGCAACTGAGTAAATGCTGCGATCGATTCCGGTAGTTCCGTCAATCGATTAAAGCTGAGGCCAAGTGTTTTTAACTGGGTGAGTGCGGCGATCGATTCCGGTAGTTCTATTAATTGATTATTGTCGAGGTCAAGCGATTGCAACTGGGTGAGTGCGGCAATAGCCCTTGGCAATTCCGTCAATTGATTCCTGCTGAGTCTAAGCCCTTGTAACTGGGTGAGTGCGGCGATCGATTCCGGTAGTTCCGTCAATTGATTATCGCTGAGGTCAAGCGATTGCAACTGGGTGAGTGCAGCAATAGCCCTTGGCAATTCCGTCAATTGATTCCTGCTGAGTCTAAGCCCTTGTAACTGGGTGAGTGTGGCGATTGCCTCCGGCAGTTTCGTCAATCGATTAAAGCTGAGGCCAAGTGTTTTTAACTGGGTGAGTGCAGCAATAGCCTTCGGCAGTTCCGTTAATTGATTATTGTCGAGGTCAAGCCTTTTCAACTGGGTGAGTGCAGCAACAGCCTTCGGCAGTTCCGCCAATTGATTACTTCTAAGATAAAACGATTGCAATTGGGTGAGAGTGGCGATCGCATCCGGCACTTCCGTCAACGCCATGCCGATAAGATCTAGGCTTGTCGCTCCTTTTAGACAGGCTGCTTCAATACGCTGTTCTGCGTTCCAGTAGGCTACGTCTTGCGCCATGTGCTCTCACCCGCGTTTTTTGCTGCCTCTGTTATAGCCTGTTGTCCTAGCAAATCTGGCACAAGACTCAAAATAAAGACCGCACAAGCCTATAAGCGCATCGCTCATTGTATAAAAAACCTCCACTAACGACTGATAGCAACCCCTCAATTCAAAGAATAAGGTGGTTGCCATCAGTGACTCTATTTCAGCTTGTTCGACTCGTATTGGAGCAACGGTTCCGCGCTTACGAATCGCGTCCAATAGGCCGCAGTGCGCCTGCACCCGCCAGCGACCGATGCCCGTTCTGCTCTGCCATATAGTGCGGGTAGGTGCGGGGATATTGCTTAGACCCATTGGCCACCAGCCCTAGCACATTGAGCGATCGCAGCATTGCAGCAGCATCCATCAGCTCGGTTTGGGTAATGCGGTCGAGGCGAGCCACCATTACCACGGCATCGCAGTGGCTTGCCACCTGCATCACATCCGCCAAGCCCAAAATCGGCGGCGTATCCACCAGCACCAAATCATACTGGGCCGTGTAGCGCTGCATCAGTTGGCTCATCTGGTCAGACCCCAGCAGCGACACCGGGTCGAGCGGCTCTGGGCCAGCGGTGAGCACATCAATGCCCGTATTGTGCCACTGAATCGGCGTAGGGCGAATCTCTGGCGTGCTGCCGTTTAACAGGGTAGAAAGGCCTTGCTGGTTGGGCAGGTTGCAGTGCTGATGCAACGACGGACGCCGGAGATCGGTATCGATCACCAGCACGCGCTTCTGCATGCGGGCGGCACTTAGGGCTAACCCCAGCGTCAGCATCGACTTGCCTTCGCTCGGCAGGGCAGAGGTGACAATGAGCGACCGATGGGGCGCTGCTGGGTTCACCATCTGAATGGTTTTATAGATCAAGTCCAGCGATTCTCGGAAGGGTTGCCACTCTAGCGCTTGTCCTACGGATAGGGCGATCGCCCGTGACCCCGCCCGTCCTGCAGCAGCAGCCGAAGACGGCACCTCTACCGCAGGCAACACGCCGAGCAGAGGCAGCGGCGACTGGGTTTGCAGCTCATCTGAGGTATGCACGACGTTATCCATGCCCTCCCGCAAAAATGCGGCAATGCCACCGAGGAAGAGGCCCGCCACCGCCGCCAACATCAAATTTTGGCGAATGCTCGGCCCGGTCTTTTCGCCCAATAGGGGCGGCTCCACCACTTCCCACGTAAAGCCACCGCGAGAGAGTTCGGCGCTAAGCTGCTGCCGTTGTTCCAGCAGTTGCTCTAGGGTGGCACGCTCAATTTCCACCTCAGGCTCTAGGCTGTCGTAGGTTGCAATCAGTTCAGGAAAGCGATTTAGCTCTTGCCGCAACTCTTGTTCGCTTTGGGTCAGGCTGGTTAAGACGGCCTCTAGTCCACCAATTTCGACCTGCACACTGGCCATCTCCGCCACGAGCGTCAGATCCGTTTGGCTGAGTTGCCCCGCTTGCAAAATGCCGTCTCCGTCCAGGTTCATCTCCGCCGGAGCTTGCCCTAACACCCGCTGCATTTCCTGCCGCAGCAGGTCAATCTGGGTTTGCCGCTTTTCTTGCAGCACCGCCACATTGGGATCCGCATCCGTTAAAAACAACTGCTGCTCGGTAATTTCTAAATCCGTCGTTTGCAACTCATTCAACAGTTGCTGATAGCGCTCAGACTGGCTCAGTCGCGAGGCTACTAGTGCCGCTTGAGGCGACAGCGCAACCTGCTGCTGCAAGCCTGCAAACCGTGCCTGGGCATTGTCATACTGCGCTTGGATGGTTTGCCGCTCTTGCAGGGTTTGGTTGAGCGCTGCGGTCACAGCAGTGGCTTGCTCTTGGGGATTGATCAGATTTTGACCCTGGCGAAAATCGCGTAAATCGGATTGTGACTGCCGCAGGCTTTGCCGCGTGGTGTTGAGCTGCTGGTCGATAAATTCTAGCCCTCGAGTGAGGCGCTGCTCCTGCTGCTCTAAGTTGTACTCCTGATAGACCGCCTGAATTTCTTCAATCACCCGCTGCGTCTTGATGGGATCGCTATCCTCATACACCAGCTCAAAGATCTTAGTTTCAGTGCGGTTTTCAGTCACTTGGGACAGGCTGAGGCTGTCTTGAACATCGGCCAGCTCTAAATCGGGATACTCTGCCTGCAGTGCAGTCACCGCCTGCTGAATAAACTGAGAGCTGCGCATCAGATTGAGCTGCGTCACGTAGTCCACATCACGCTCTTGATCAGAGACGCGAATGTTTTCATCGTCGAGCGATCGCGGCGTGCGGCTGCGATAGTTGGGCTCTACCAAGAGGCGCATTGAGCTGCGGTAGGTGGGTGGTTGCAGCAGCGTGAGAGGAATTGCCGCCAACACCGCAAGGCTAAACAGCCCAGCCAACCATAGCCGCCTCCGCCAGAACACAGCAACCAGTTGGCCATAGCCAAAGTCTGTTTCTTGGGTTGGAGTGAAGTTGGATGGGGTCACGAGTCACCTCCCTAACTGGGACTTATATCGAAATATCGAAGATATCGAAGAAATCGTGGGCTTGTATGGAACCGAAGCTGGAATTGGGACGGGAGCTAGGGGGCTTTCGCGTGAGTCTTATCAGCGTAAGCCCAAGCTGTATGGAACCGGATGGGTCACAAGATGCGATACTCAGGTTCCACACAGTTTGATGGCTCCGGACTGTCTTCTATGACTGTCTAGGGTATACTCTAGCGACAATGCGGGTTGAAGCCATTTAGAGAGGCTAATCATGAACGCCTGCTACATCAGAGTAGCGGGTTGAAGCCGCTCTGCCATAACCTGTTCGATCACGCGATCGATGGCCTGGTAAAACACGGGTTCAGTGAAGTTTTGAATGGCGTGGTTACGGATGGCATGATAGTCCCATTGATATTTGTTGAACTCTAGCAGGGTTGCCTGAACTGAATCTGGCGTTTGGCGGCTGAAGAATAGCCCGGTTAGGCCAGGCACTTGGGTATCGAGCACCCCCCCTGCGCCATAGGCGATGACGGGTGTGCCGCTGACGTTTGCCTCGATGGGCACCAGCCCGTAGTCTTCGAGTGCGGCCACGATCATGCCTCGCGCTTTTGCCATGAGGAGCGATCGCTCTTCATCGCTCACATGTCCTAAAAAGCGGATATTGCCCAAAGCTTTGGCTTCGAGTCGTTTGCGCTCGGGGCCGTCGCCCGTAATCAGCAGCGTCCAGCCCAACCAGTTAAAGGCTTCGATCACAATATCAATGCGCTTGTAGCTAAGCAGCCGCGATGAGACCAAAAAGTAGTCTTCTTTTTGATCGGAGAACACAAATCGGCGATCGTCAATGGGGTAATTGATGGTGATGGCGTTTTGGTTGTAGATGCGGCGAATGCGCTCCTCGACGGTGGTGGAATTGGCGATATAGAGATCAGGCTCTCGGGCGTATTCCACATCGACGCGCTTCATGTGGTCAAACACCTTGCGGATAAAGGGATAAAGAGTTTGATACTCTCTGTAGCCCCGCAGGTAGGTTTTGGTATCCCATAAAAATCGGGTGACGTTATGGCAGAAGCAGATGTGCCGGGCATCAGGACGCTTGCGAACGGCTTTAGCAAAGGCTGATGTGCTGCTGATAATCAGGTCATAGTCTTGCAGATCGAGCGCCCGAAAGGCGGGGTAGTAAAAGGGCGCAAGCAATCGGAAGTATTTGGTAGCGCCGGGAACGCTTTGCAATGCTGTGGTGTTGACGGGGCGATCGCCCAAGTCAATAGTGCGATTGGGCTGGTAAAGCGACGTAAAAATGTCGGCATCGGGAAACCGATTGCACAACAGCTCAAATACTCGCTCTGCACCACCGCGCTGTGTTAAATAGTCATGAACTAGGGCAAGTTTCATGATGCTTTTAGACCCCTGATTGTGTTGGATAACGTGATTTATGACACAGGCTCAATGAAGCTAATTCAATTGCTTGCTAAGCAGACGTTTGGCAGGAAATGAATGGGGCACCTGTAGATCAATGTAGATACAAGCAATGATTTTTCACTAAGCACAAATTAGCACATAATCCTAGAAATAATTCAGGTATTTAACGAGTCTCGTAGCGTACAATATTGGGATCTTGCGTAGCTTGTTTGATTTTTTAATATGCACAAAGGCTGGGATCAACGGAATACGCTAGCTTTCAATTTCTACGCTAAATCTATCTTTCTAATGAAATATTTGTGTCTAGCTAAAGGCATAGATTTAATTCTGGGATAAACCCTGCTTTTCTGTGATAAAAACTACATTGGCGAGTCTCAGTGCCTCTTAAACATAGACAAAGACAATGCCAGGGTTGAATCCCTAGACCCATTTTCAAACAAGCGTTTCAAGAGATCGGCTTAATTGGCTGAGTGCGAAATTAGATGGAATCTAGTCAAGTCTAGCCAGTACCTGAGCAAGTGTCTATTTTTTTGCCGCATAAGCCTTAATCAAGATATTATTCAAGGCGTTGTGACGCAATGTCTCAGTTTCATGGCAATCTTGCTTTTTGGAAAGACATGCTACGGTTGGAGTTGAAAAAATTAGATTTTATTTTGTAATTTAGTGTCAGACTTGATCCAGATAAATCTCAGATAAATAGGAGTGGCGAGAACGAACGTTGGGAACTTTCAATCTTCCATTCAGTCATTAGGTTTGTTTAGTTAACGGCTGCTGTTTTTCGCTGATTGGTTTCTACGCTTGCCTATACCATTTTCTCAGTTTGTCGGGTTCTAATTAGGGAGCTAATTTGATGCGATCGCCCATTATCCTTGGCCTCATGGTTTTCAACACGGGTGCTGTGATTGGTTTGCCGCCAGTGCTCGCCCAACCTGCCACTGAACTTCCCCAATTGCAACCAGAATTACAGCCTGAACCGGCTCCAGATCTCCCAGCGCCTGCGCTCCCCCCCGCTACACCTGAGGACACCCCAACCAGAACTCCGGCAGGCACAGACTGGACAGCGGCTTATATGCTAGGCGCGGGCGATCGCATTGCCATCGATATCTTTGGCGCACCCCAGTACAGCGGTGAAGCTCTGGTGTTGTCGGATGGGTCACTGAACCTCCTGCGAGTCGGTCGGGTTCCGGTGCAGGGGTTGACGCTAGAGCAAGCCGCAGATGCCATTTCTGCCCAATATGCGACCTTTGTTCGCCGTCCGTTAGTGACGTTGGCCCTAGTTCAGGGTCGCCCCGTGCGCATCGGCGTCTCTGGTCAGGTCAATCGGCCTGGTTCCTACACCATTGAAACCAACACCGATAACGCGGCTCAGAATCTGTCCGATTTTCCGACCTTGACCGAGGCGATTCGGTTAGCGGGGGGGATCACCTCCCAGGCCGATCTGCGCCAAGTAGAAGTGCGCCGCCAAAGCCAAGGAAAAATCGAATCGCGACAGGTGGATTTGTGGAGCCTGCTGCAAACCGGAGACATGACTCAGGATGTGATTCTGCAGGCTGGGGATGCGATCGTGATCCCCGAGGTGGCCGCCCTCAGTGCCGAAGAATCGCTGCAGTTAGGCTCATCCAGCTTTTCGCCAGAGACGATTCAGGTGTATGTCGTTGGCGAGGTGCAATCGCCTGGCCCCGTGAGCGTATTACCCAACACCCCCATGAACCAAGCATTGTTAGCGGCGGGGGGGTTCAACAATCGGCGGGCGCGGCGCAGTACCGTGGAGCTAGTGCGGCTGCAGCCCGATGGCACGGCCCAGAGGCGCACGGTAGCTGTAGACTTTGGTGAGGGCGTCACAGAAGAAACCAATCCCACCTTGAGAAATAATGATGTGATTGTCGTGGGACGCTCTGGGGTGGCGGCCTTTGGTGATTCAACGGAAACCGTATTAGGGCCATTCGGCAGAATCCTCTCTAATATCTTGGGTGTGTTCAATATCTTTAATCTGTTTGATTAATTGTTTCTTACATGTAGCTTCCCTAATCTTTATTGATTCAAGGATGTTTGCATTCAGCGAGCATCCTTTTTTTGATCTGTTCTCTTTCCTGATTCGAATCCTGGCTTTAATCCTTACTTTAATCATTGCTGCAATGCAGGCTGCTGCTGTTGCTGCGGCACCAACTGTTGCATGATTCGATCAATTTGCGCGTTGGTATGAGATAGCTCAAAGCGCTGAGCCGCAACCATTTGAGCGTGATGGGCGATCGCCCTAGTCTGCTCAGGCTGCGCCTGCACAGTTTGAATCACCTGCGCTAACGCGTCTGCGTCACTGGGTGGCGTGAGCCAACCCGTTTGCCCTGGCTCCACCAACTCCATCACCCCACCGGCTGCCGCCGCCACGACGGGCGTTCCACACAGCATCGCTTCGACAATGACGCGACCAAAGGGCTCTGGTGCCGTTGACGTATGCGCGACTAAATCGCACAGCGTCATGAGTTGGGGAATGTCGTCGCGAAAGCCCAGAAAGTGGACGCGATCGCCCAACCCTAGGGCCGCGACTTGCTGCCGCAGTTGATCAGCATAGGCCTCCTCTCCAAACAGGGCATCGCCCACAAACAAAGCCACGACATTAGGAGAGCAGTGGCTAAGGGCGTCGATTAGCACATGCTGCCCCTTCCACGGGGACAGGCGGCTAAAGTGACCAATCACTAGGCGATCGCCCAAGCCGAGTGCGTGCCGCAGCGCAGTTGCTGCCGCCCGATGGTGTTGATATAGCGCTGCGTTAAACCCGTTGTAGACCACCTCCACTAGCTCCGCTCGTCCCCCAGCTGCGATAAAGGCAGTGGCACTCGCTTGGGAATTTGCAATCACACACGATGCAAATTGATTAGCTAACCCAACAATTAAGCGGCGATTGATCGAGCTGAAATGATCGGGAGAAACAATATCATGCAGGTGATACACCAGGGGCCGCTGCGATAATCCACTGGCGATCGCCCCAACCACCAACGCTTTTTGCGTATTGGCATAGATTGCATCATACTGGCGACTCAGTTGCACCACCTGAGAAATCAGCGGCACCACTTGGGTTATGCTACTTAACCCTTGCAGTAGGTTGCTGCCTTTGTTCACATTAATGGCACGCTCCGCAAGCACCCGCACAGGAACGCGGTGCTGCTCTAGCAGGGCGCGGAAGGGGCCATCAGCAAATAGACCGATAAGTGGGCGATCGCCATACTGCGAGGCAATGTCCAATAGACAAAGCTCCGCTCCTCCAGGTTTTCCACTTTGATCCAGAAACAAAATCCGCATGTTTATCTGTCCTCACTGCAATTGTTTTTGCCATTGCGCAGCAACAGTGTCCAAGCTGTATTGCTGACTGCGCTCACGGGCATTAGCAGACATCTCACTCCACAATTCAGGATTTTGAGCGAGTGTACGAATATACCGGGCGTAACCATCAACAACACCTTCAGGAACCAAAAACCCATTACGACCGTGCTCAATCAAAGAGCGCGGCCCCACATGATCAGAAGCAACAACAGGTAAACCCACAGCCATAGCCTCAATAATGACCATTCCAAACAGCTCCTCCCACTTCTTTGTCTTTAAAGAAGGAACGAGCAAAACTTGATGCTGAGAATAAATCTGAGCAATCTTATCTCGATCGGTTACGCGACCATAAACGTTCTGGTTAGAAAAAGATGTAGGCTCATTCACAAAGTCGCGCAATGATCCGTCTCCGATGAATGAAATGTTCACAGACAGATCACTTAGCTTTTTGAGTACCTCAGGCAAGAGTTTGATCCCTTTTTTTTCAGAAAGCTCACCTACATAAAGAATGCCAAAATCTTGGGAAAACGTAGATGGCCGAGCCTGAAAAAACTCATTACTGACCACATGGGGAATTACGGTGACATCAGCATTAGGATAGCGCTGTTTTATTTCCTTTTCAGAGGCCGAACTAACTGACACAATCCGCACATTTGGTGAGGTGAGAACTCGATTCCAGAATGCACGAAAAACACGACTTAACCATCCATATCGTCGAGGCACTTCATCAAGCCCCCAATATGGCCATGAAGTGTGGTAGATAAATTGATTATTAGATGCTAAAAGTCCGTACCAAACCATTCGAAAATCCCAAGGCGGCATGCCGACAACAACAGTCTTATTTTTAGTAAATAGAACTTTAATGCGAAAGATTGCATTTTCGACCGCGCGTATTAGAGACCGTTTGAGCGTCTTTTTTTCACGCACAAAATCTCGAATAAACTTTTTTAGAACACTGCTCTCAACAAAATCAAGCGATTCAATTTCATTATCGCTCCGCAAGGTTTTCAGGGCTTCAAAATATTTAGTTCCGTCAAATTCATGAACAACGACAACCTCAGAAGCCATAGCACCTACCCTCTAAGAATAAATGTAGAAATTGCAGAAAAGGGAGTGATTTGCGGAATCAATTTATCTCTAGCTAAGGCACAAATTAAAATGACAAAACCGACGACTCAAGATTTCAGGGCAATTGTCTTCTGATAAATGTCTTCCAGTCTGTTTATAATCTGATCCCAGTCATAGGTGGTTTCAACAAGTGTGCGGTTAAAGCAACCCATCTCTTGTTGCAATTCTGCAGACTGCAAAACTTCTAATAAGGCATTAGCCAATAGGATAGAATCCCCCGGAGGAACCTTGCGCCCACCCTTCTCATGAATTAGATATCCTAATCCACCAGAATTACTGCCTACAATAGGCTTACCACAGGCCATCGCTTCCAAAGCCACCATTCCAAAAGGTTCACTAAAGGATGGGAAACAAAAAACGGTAGACGATTGCATTAATTCAGGAATTCTAGCTCGCTCAACTTTTCCTAAAAGAGAAACTTTAGAGGGCGTGCTCATACGACAAATTCTGTCTTTTACCTGCTCAATCTCTTTCCCCCATCCGCCTGCTATACGCAATTGACATGAGGGAATTTTCTGGTTTATTCGTTCAAACGCATCTAAAAGAACGAAAATTCCTTTATAGTCTGTCACCTTGCCTAAGAAGAGAATAGACGGGGAATTGTCAGTAGAGTAAATTGGATATGGCTCAGAGGGAATCAGTGCTGCAAACTTTTTAACATCAATACCTGGCGTTAGATTGTGTATCTTCTCAGACATCAATCTAGGTAAAAGAAGCCTATTATATGCTGCTGGAGTGGCAACTAATACCGCCGCCGCTTGCTGTTGCTGCAAAAACACTAATATCTTCTTCAAAGACCGTAGAATTTGCTTTGGCCAGTATTCTCCAGAGAGGAGTTTGTAGGCCCATCCTCTATATTCATTAGAAGCAGCGGGAACTGGACCTAAGAAAATAGGTTCTTTGGAAGGAAATAAAGCAAGGGTAATACCCGGAACCACAGGATTTAGCTGGTGAATAACATCAATCCTGTGTTTAGAACTAACCTCTTTAAAGACTTTTCTTAACTTGATCAGATAAGAAAGTCTTCCCGAAATTTTTAAATGATTATCTACCTTCATAGGATATAAATGAATGTTTTTGTTTAGCTCACCTTGAATATCAAAATGGCTAGTCGCTACATGAACAGAATGACCTCTCTCTGCCAACCGAGAAATAAACTCAAACGCGACTAATCCATCGCCATGAGGTTGAACATTAGTTAATAGATCAGAGGGGTGCGGAATAAATATAGTGAGCCTTGTATTTTCCGAATTATTCAGCATGATTTTTACTTCAGTTCGTGATATCCATCTGATGTGTTGAACTAAGGTGTTTAAGGGAATGCAAAAGCAACAACTAAAGCCCGTTGAACAATACTGATTAGTAAGGCCTCATGAAGGCATATAGCTTTGAAATGCATTACAAGGAAAACTCATCACGTATTTTTTTAGTCAGTGGACGGCCTACTAAAAGTTTTTTTAGTTTCCCAAGATAGAAACGAGTTAAGTCGGCAGGATTCTTATTTTTCTTTGAGAAATACTCAAGAAAAATATTATCTCCGTGCCCAGTGATATATATAGATCCTGGGAAAGGCAAGGCGGAAAATGGATAACCCATTTCTTTGAATAATTCAGGAATCTTTTTATGAGGTAGGTATGCTAACCCATCAATTTCATAGACATCAACTTCTAATAATGGCTTAAGCAATTCATATTTGATAATATTACTTGTGCCACACTTCTCATAAAGATTAGAGCGTGGATAAATGATACTTCCTTCTGCAGGATATTCAAATCCTTTATCCACATACCACCCGTTTTCATTGTTGTGCTCTTTGACATAGTGAGCTAAATGACAACTAACACAATCATCGGCATCTACAAACATTACATGAGATGGTTTGAAGCTCTCTGAGAACTTCAAACCCAACCACAATTTTCTCTTGTTGTCAGTGTGTTTTCTTTTTCTATCCTCTTTTGGATTTTCGATCGGCTCTGGAGGCGGAAAAGGTGCTTCTAAGTAACTCAGATTCTTGTGCTCAAACTCGATATTAGGCTTTTCATGGTGAACGACAATGACCTTGAATTCATTTGAAGTCTGGCTACAAACCGATCTTACAGTCCTCTCAAGTAGCTGATTAACTTTATCCCAAGAGTTTGAAACTGTTTTACTCTTTAGAGGAATCACAAAAACTAGCATATTGATCTCCAGCAATTAATATTTGAATGTCTCGTTCAGCAACCTTTTTCAAGAAGGTTAAACTAGCGTAGATTTCGATACTCTTTGTCCCTTATAGAATTGAGGACTCCCTGTATACCTCTGAAAAGCCATTCCCATTCCCATAAACCCCCACAAAATCATTCCTGGAAGGCCAGTCATAGTAGAGCCAAAAAGCATCTGTATTATCAGGCCAAAACTAACTGCAAGAGAAGCACCTGCGAACGTATCATTTTTAAGCGAATCATCCCGAAATAGCTTAATTAGAATTAAGACAACCCCGCCAGTGTACAAACCCCCTCCTAGCCATCCGAGTGTAAGAGTCAAGTCCAATATTCCACTATCAAGCAATCCGTGACTATAGCCAAAACCGGATCCTAAGACATTACTTAACGCAGCTCCTAGCATCCTACTGTAGTGGCCCAATCTTGCATTTGCGCTGCCGTCACTCTCAAGCGTTGTAAAGGTTTGAAGACGTTCGACTACGAGATCGGAGAATGGCTCTAGGAAAATTAAAGGAATAGAGCACATTAGAGCAATTGCTAAAGTTAAAACCAAACGAATTTGAAGGCTAGACTTTAAGGATGAAAATAATAAAGCTAGCCCAACCAACCAACCTAACCATGCTGATCGGACAAGTGTCAGGAGGAAAGATAAGTAGCCAACAGCGGTTGCAGGTAAATTTAAAGAACTTTCGCGGCTTAAAATCAGTAGCAGACCAGCCATCATTACCTGAGAATATACACCTGGGCCATTCATTGTGCTCCACACACGAATCCTCAAAGGTTCTGGATCACCAAAAGCTCTGGCGTTTTCAGTCATTAATATATTTGTTTCGAGCCAAACTCTATCCCAGTCAGGCAAAACTAAATACTGAAATACTCCGTACAAGCCTGTTAGAAGGACACACCAGAGAAAGATATTCTGTGTGTGTTGCTTTAGGCTTGGATATTCTCTCCACCTTGAGTAGAGATAAAATCCAAAAAAGATTGGGCAGGACCACTCAAGAAAGCTTGTCAATACAGAAGTATATGGAGATCGGACTAATCCTATAAAAAGTGCATAGACTGTTCCCAGGAAGGCTAGTAAAAAACATGTATCTGTTTTGTTTTCAACTTTTATGGATTTTTGCGTAAAGGTGAGTGCGCTAATCAACGTAACTAAATAGGGGGCTAAAAGAATTGGACTTGGTTCGGTGTAAGTGGAATGATAATCTGCCAATCTTCTTGCAAAGGGAGATAGGAACCATATCCACCAGGTAAAGCCCATATATGTGAGTGGACTATTGGCGTATAAGAAAAATCCTGCTAGAACAGCAGTTGAAGGAAAGATAAGATTTAAAAATTGAGGAGCCACGACTAAGCTCGCTAATGAAATAGCAATAAATATTGCGATAACTGTCCAGGCTGAGGAGAGCTTTGAGGGCATTGTCTTTTGTTCTAGGTATTTTGAGACTTTAATAAATTGATGGCTTTTGGTTTTCTAGAATACTAGAATCTTTAGATAATTTTAGTACTACGATCTACCTAGAGCTAATACTTTCTGAGTGATAAGCCTAATATCTTGCTTAGTGATGATTAATGATGGTGGCCTTGCCTTTAGAAATAAGGGGAATGAGACCAGAATAAAGGCCAAACGGAACGAGGTGGATATCAATAGAGAAAGGGCTGCGCCTATTAACCCCATTGAAGGAATCAGGAATATCATGCATGGAATATTAAGTCCCAAACCTATGCCTTGTAGAACTGTTACAGTTCCAGGTTTCCCTGATGCCATAAATGCTTGAGCCAGCACCATCGTAGTTCCGTTTACTACTACTTGAACTACTAATATGTTGAGAGTAGGTGCTGCTTCTATAAATTCAGAACCATATAAAAGGTTAAGCAGCAAGGGACTAAGAATGACTGTTATCAAGCCAATTGAAATCATTAGAATTAGGTTTACTCTTGCAGCTTGACCTGTCATTCTGATGATCTCATCAACCGGTTGCCCTGCGGTCTTTGGGAACAAGACTGTCTTAAAAGCTTCTTGAAAAACGCTCAGCATGCGAGATAGGCTTAACGCTACTACGTACGTTCCCATCGCCGTTGGGCTAAGAAAGCCTACTACTAATGCTTGGTCAATGTTTGCTGCAACTGTTCCTAGCAAGCTAATTCCGTAGGAACGAAATCCATAGTCCAATAATCGTCTAGTTGCTGAACGTAGGTTTGACCATTGAGGCTTAATTCTTTTCCAAAGTTGAACTAGAGTCCATGCGAAAATAGGGATTCCATTCAGAACATAGGCGAGAGAGGAGGTGAATGGATTTAAGGCATTGATGACTAACAGTAAGATCAGTAGTAGAAGCGTTATGGAAGGAATTAATAACCTTAAACGGTTAGAAGCTGAAAACTCCCCATTGGCTTCGAGCGCGGACAAAATGATCAACTGAACCAAAACTATTGGAGAGTTGAACATCAGCAAGCGAGCAAAGGTAACCACCTCCCCTGAATAATTTTTTAGGAGCAGTGGCATTAGAGCAATGCCAAAAATTGTTGCAGCTAGACCTGTCAATGTGCCTATAAGTAAAGCGGCAGCGAAAAACTTTGCTCGTTCTTCTGGATACTTTCGGAAGTTATAGACTACAGAAGTCGGCAGGCCTAGGGTTAACGTATTTGCCAAAAACATAGGCCACAGAATCATGGCAGATTGCTCGCCTCGACCTTCTGGCCCGAGAAATCTTGCTGTGATGATGCCTGTACCTACATTGACCCCAATGATTAAGAACCGAGATAGAACTGTTTGCAGAACTGCAGAGGTACTATCTTGACCTTTTAGAATCCACTGAGTTGCCAGCTTAATGGAACTCTTAAACCTAAGAAGGTTTGCAATCATTAAACTCTCGCTTTCCTACCTTGTAGATGCTTGCAGTTATGGTCAAACTGCTTTAATAGAAACTCATTACAGCACGGCAATTCCTCACAGAGGCGATTTTGCTTCTTTGGTACGAGAAGCAATGGCATGCAAGTGAGTTATAAGGCAGATTTTGACGCTAGGAATATATGAAAATATCCTGAGATTTGTTGCGCTTAAGATGTTCAGCGCAGTGCTACCCACATGGTATGGATATTCCCTAACAGTCTGTCCTTCAAGGCTTGTGTTTATTGCGTCTGACTTTTGCTTCGCATACAGGTTCGCCTGAAACCTTCAGGCGGTCGCCCTGTTTTGGAGCTTATTTTTTGACCTTTTTTCAACCTATAGATGAGTCATCTACAGATTTTGAAATGAGTCGGGGCAGTTAGTGACTTAGAGTTTGATTTTCTCTAAACGTCAATTTCTGTTTTAGTCTGCTTAATAGGCTCCAAAGCCACTTAGAACTTTGGGCACGGTTAGCAGGAGGAATTTTAGATCACCTAGGAGCGACCATGTTGTGAGATACTCAATGTCGCAGCGATTAGCCGCTTCTAGATCCAATAAACAGGCTCGTCCTTGAACTTGCCAAGCGCCGGTAATTCCGGGGAGAGCATTGAGCCGATGTCGCTGCTCTGGGCTGATTCGTACTGCATCGTACAACGCCCAGGGACGCGGCCCGACTAGGCTCATTTCACCACGCAGCACATTAAGTAGCTGGGGCAGCTCATCTAGGCTATATTTCCGCAACCACCGGCCGACTGGCGTAATGCGAGGGTCATCCTTTAACTTATGCAAACCAGATTGCTCACCCATAACCGCATGGTGGAGTGCTTCTGCATTAGGCACCATCGAGCGAAACTTGATCATCTGGAAGAGCTTGCCTCGCTCCCCAACCCGCCATTGTTTGTACAGCACAGGGCCGGGTGAGGTGAGGCGCACTGTGAGGGCGATCGCCACTAGCAAAGGGCTTAGTACCAGCAGCAGCAGTCCAGCCGCTAACACATCAGCACTGCGCTTTAGCTTCCAGCAGAATGTATTGCGAATGTGAGTGCGTGTCCGCAGCGAAGGCAGCCGCAAAAAGGCTCGCTTCTCGCTAGCTCGGCATAGAGAGGCCCAACGTTGTAGCGCTGCTTCTCCTAAATCTAAATCGAGATAAATATCGTCGGCATGCGTGTGGCTAATGCAATCTTCTAGCCATCGGTCACCGCGCAATGCAGGCAGTGGGATCGATTGAGACAGGTGATCGCGGCTGACCCAGAGTCTTCCTCGACGCCACTTTAGATTGCAGAGAGGCACTTCTGTTGATGGGGAAGAATTTAACTCAGGCAATTGCAGAATCGAAATCTTGGCGTAATTCAGAACAATGTTGCTTACCGTCACGGGTGTATCTCCTCCTGATATCTGGTTTTGGGGTTAAACCGGATCACGTAGATCACAAAGATGGATTGGTTCGTAAAACATCAATTTGTAGCTTTGTAGCAAGGAACACAATCTAGTGAATCAAGCAACGATACTTCAGGAATTTTTACACTTGCTTGATAAGACTACGAGGTAGATGAAATTACGGTGAAGACATTGGAGCTGCTTCATATTCTCTACATAAAACTAGAAGTTTTTGTGAAGATACTATAAAGCTGGATGACGACTACGCAATTTCACTGAGGGTGGATTTTCTGACTGAATGGGCTTGTTCCACCTTTGCATCGACTGTAGCCGCCAAATTTCTAAATGGGATGCCTCTTTAGATAGATACCGTGAACTTGCGGGGATTATCCTCTCAGCTATGTAATTTTTCGATGTCTGTACGATTTCACACACTGGAATCAGGGGAGAATAGTCCTGATACGGCATTAAATATAGGCGTTTGTGTACGGATATGGTGATGTATCTGACTAAGTAATAATCAGGAATGAGCAGGCCAAGATTTTAATTTCGGCTAAGTGGTTGCACTCAAAATCTTGATCTTGAGCTCCTAGCTCAATTCTTGAAGCTGCTGGTTTTTGCGGCAGGGTTCAGAGCATCCAGAGGTTCATGCCAAACCGTTCCTGCCAAACCCTAGTTGGGTGCATCTGGTTTGGCAGGGCGAATACCGGTTGCTGCTACAGATTGACGAAACTGGGGGTGTAGGGCTCAGATTTGGTATCACTGGCTAGCAGAGGGCAATCGTGTTCGCGATTTCTTTTGCAGCGTGGTTTTGGGAATGGCAGAGGCCTGCTGTAGCTGGCAGAGCGAGTCAAATTCTCGCGTAGCCAAGGCTCTGCTTATCCAACTTTGTCTCGTCAACTCGACGACTGCCATCAGCAATTAGACAGGGGCGATCGCCCTCAACGCCATCTGAGCTGTGCCATAGGCGGCCTCAGTCTGGGGAGAGCGCAAGACTGGGTGCCCCAAAAGCCGCGATCGCATCTGCATCCACATGGCATTGTTAGCGCCGCCCCCAGCCGACCACACCTGTTGAAGGGGAGTTGCCCCTAATTCTTGCAGCAGCCGATATCCTTGAGCTTCAATGCGAGCAATGCTCTGAAGCAATCCATGCAGAAACTCAACTGCATCCTCGGGGCGAGGGTCTAGACATGGTTCTAAGGTGGGATCTTGGATGGGGAAGCGCTCGCCGGGTTTGAGCAGTGGGTAGTAATGCAGCGGACTGTCCTGAGTTGGATCGATGTGGCGGCTGTAGGCTTCTAGTTCTGCAGCGGTGAAAAAGTGCCGCAGCACGGCCCCGCCCGTATTGGACGCGCCACCGACCAACCATAGATCGCCCAAGCGATGGCTATAAATGCCGTAGCGACTATCGTCTACCCGAGTGGTGCTGAGCAGTTTGAGGACGAGGGTTGACCCCAGGGAGGTAACGGCATCGCCCGGCTGGGCCGCCCCGCTTGCCAGAAACGCTGCAATGCTGTCGGTGGTTCCAGCGCAGATTTGACACTGCGTTGAGATTTGAAACTGCTCGGCCAGATCAGAGCGAATGGGGGCGATCGCCTGTCCCGGTTCCATAACCTGCGGCAGCTGCACCCGCGCGGCGATCGGTGTTATCCAATCGGGATAGCGCAATGCGCCTACGTCATACCCCAACTTCAGCGCGTTGTGATAGTCGCTGATGCCAACCCTGCCGTGCAAGAGGAACGCCAGCCAATCGGCCTGATGAAGCAGATAGCTAGAGGGCGTCGATAACGAATGTTTAGATTGAGGGTTTTGTGAATGATTTGAAGAATCCAGTAGCGAGTGAATGGATGAATGATCGGATTGATTAATCTTTGCCTGTTCGTTCAGCCACCAGATCAGTTTAGCGAGACTTGAGGTGGCGCTGATTACCGTGTGATCAGGAGGTGCAAGCTGTCTCACTATCTCTAGGATGGACGCGCCCCGGTCGTCGTTATAGAGCATCGGTTCACTCAGCGGAAGACCCTGAGAATCACAGATCACGATCGTGGAGGATGTGCCATTTAGGGCGATCGCCCCCAGTCTTGTTCGCACCTCAATCGGGATTTGGCTCAGCAGTTCAAACAGTGCATGTTGCCAGCTATCGGTTGTTTGTTCCGCCAATGAAATACTGGCTTGAGCCTGAAGAGTAGCGACCTGATCAAGTGCGATCGCCCGTGCCCCCGACGTTCCAAAATCTATCCCTAAAGCATAATCAGAATTCTCTACTTTTTTTGAAGGCTCCATAGTGTTTTGCGTTCGTGTATTTGTTGTTTAAACTAATCTATCTAGTCTGACAAAATTGTTGGGATCAAGGATGCGATCGCAGTTGAAACGCTGTTGTTTCCGTCTAAGCTTAAATGGATAGAATCTCGATAGAAGCGATTGGCATCGGGCTCATCCTTCCAGGTGTTTAAAAAATCAATCCAAGTGATGTTATTCGCTTCAACAAAATCCCTCAGATGGATGCGGGCAAGATGTTCATAATCTTGTTGTCCACCCGGCGCTAATTCTCGTCTTAACGGCGTGAGCAATAGAATCAGCGTGGCATTTTCTGCTTGCGTAAACTGATGCATGTCGTGGATTGTGCGCAGGTTCTCTGCTACTGGGTCGGATGCTGAAATGGATGCTGAATCGGATGCTGGATCAGAATATTGGGTCTGGTGCTGCCAGCGGTGCCAGAGGCGGGCGATCGCCCACTTTGGTGGATGGGTAGGATAGGCGTAACTGCCCACGGGTTGAGAAGTCGGTGCTCCAGCAAACAGGTCATCCGTATTTAGCAACAGCAGCACGATCTGAGCATCGAAGGTGCCAAAGGTTCGGAGGTAACCCCACTCATTCTGGGGCCCCCAGGAACTGGCCGAGGCGTTGAGCACATCCGCTGAGGGAATGGATTTGAGCGGTGTGGTGGCTTGATTAGACGCTCGGGCTGTGATCTGGACGGTTAATTGCCGCTGAAGCAAGGCCGAAATCGTCTCGGTTTGGTCAATAGCTAACCCCCCGTTGGCGACGGAATCGCCCAGCAGCAGAATCCGCACGGTGTGGGCAGACCGCTGCTGAACCTCACCCGACCGCATCGAAACCGCGTTGGTTTCAAATCGCTTGCCGCGATGATTAAGCTGCTGATGAGGTTTAAGCCGATAGCCTGTGGCGGCATCGGCCACATAGCAGATGGGCTGATGCAGGCCGAGGGTGCGCAGTCCCGCTTCTATGCCAAGCAGCAATAGGGCGATCGCCCCCAGGCTCAGCAGCACCCTGACTAGTTCCCCCATGCTTGCATTCATCTATGCCCAACTCAAATCTTAAGAAATTTAGCGATCGCCCATCAGCATTCGGCCATCACTATTGCTGAAGACCTTGCTCTGTAAAGGATCTATTCCAATTGCTCGACAGTATTGCCGCAGCAACCGGAGCTATTTGGTAGGCTGCACAACTGCCCAAATCTCTAATCACTCGCTAAAATCAAGGCGATTTTGGATATCAGCACGGTCATTATTGCGTGTTCATCGATCCAGAATCTACTGAAGCACGGGTTCTTTAACTCTTGCGCGTTTTATGACAGGGTTTAAGTGACGGCAGTGCCACGCCACTACGGCCATACCATTCCGCCCAGGGTTGCTTCAGTTCCCGAGTTCTACGGTCTGAGTTTTACTTTTCAAGCTCTACTTTTTAAGTTCTACTCAGCGTTCTAGTTCTGGTCAGCTATAGGTTCCACTACACAGGTCAATCGAGGGCTATGAAATCTCAAAATACTGGCAACCTACTCACCGTTACGGTTTCTGGCGTCGTAATTCTAGGGGCGATCGCCTTTCTGCTCGTGTGGGCACTCCAAACCGCCTATGACTTCGTCTAAATGCTCTATCAGCTAAATGCCTATCGCCAAGCTCTTTGCCTAGGGCGTGTCATCAATTCCACCCAAACGCTTTATGCTACGAGCGTTGCCACGCCCTAGGATGAGGCGTCATCCTTAAGCCCAGCGCTGCTAACACCCGGAGCGACTCAATTTAGAGCAGCGGGAAAAGTTTTCTTAGGAGCCTGCACCCTTTATCACGGCTCCAAAAAATCTGGGTGCGAGCCTTGCGGATGGCAGCCTTCAAGCCATGCCTCTTGCAGCCTAGTTAGTTCTGAACGTAAATTGATCACCCTGCCTGCAATGGTTCTGCGGACTGGGGCGAGTAGGTTTCACAACCCAAGAGGGCCAATCTGCGCGGCGAATGCTGTCGCGCTAGACGTGTTGTGGACACAGCATACTACACTTGTGCTACATTTGTAATCACTAGAGAACTGCGTGTTGGCTGCTGGTCGCGTCCCTGTGATGGGTTAAGACAGAACACGCTACGCAGGGGAGATGCCTCATGGCTCAATTAGCCTATATTTTTCGATATTTCAGCCGATATAAACGGGCTGCTATTCTCAGCATTGCCGCTGCTTGCATCTTTCAGGTGATCGATTTGGCGGTGCCCTATTCGATTGGGCAAATCCTAAATGTGCTGTCGCAGCAGCCCATTGATCCGATTACGCAAGGTCTGGTGAATCAGTTGGCGGCAGTGTTAGGTCAGGAGAGCGATCGCACCCTATCTTTGACCGTCTTGCTGAGCATTATCTTTTTGGCTACCGTCGTGCGATCGCCCATTCAGCCGTGGTTGACCGACTGGTTCCATTGGGATATTGCCCTCCGCACCCGGCGCGACAAAACGAACAGTGCGGTGGCAAAAGTGCTGTCGCTGCCGCTAGAGTTTTACGACGAAAATAACCCAGGTCGGGTGACGGGGCGAATTGCCAAAGGCCTATCCAACCACACCTGGACCTATCCCCAAATTGCTGGACAGGCCATTCCCAAACTCGTTCGGATCATCGGTATTTTTGGGGTGATCTGGTTCATTGAGTGGCGCATTGCGCTGGCCTTTTTGGTGTCGTTTGTGGTGGTGCTGTGGTTCACCGTGGGCAAGCTGACGCGCCTAACGCGGAAAGAAGAATTGCTCGATCGCCACATTGAAAACACCGAAAGCCGCACATCGGAAATCATCACCAATATCAAAACGGTGAAGGCGTTTGCGACAGAAGCCCATGAACTCAAGCGGCAGCGGCAGCGGCTTCAGCGCGAGTTTAACTATGTGATCTACCGCATCCATAAAGGCTATGTGGCGCTCTTTACCCAGACGGAGCTGTTCATTCAAAGCTGCGTGTTTGCCATTTTGGCGCTGACGCTGTGGGCCACTGTGCAGGGGCAAATTTCGTTAGGCCACTTTATTACCACGCTGACGCTGTCGAGCATGGCTTACTCAGAGCTAGAGCCAATTAGCGACATGGCGGAGGTGTTTGCTCGGCGGTTTGCGTCGATGGTGCGCTTCCATGAGTTCATGCAGATTCCGAATGGACAGGATGCAGCGGTGCTGGATCACCCTGAGGGAACGCCGCAGTATCAGTTCACGGGCAAGGTGCATTTTGATGGCGTGAGCTTTGGCTATGAGGCCGATCGCCCGGTGCTCGACCGCATTAACCTGCTGATTGAGCCGTGCCAAACGGTGGCGCTCGTGGGGCGATCGGGGTCTGGCAAGTCTACGTTGGTAAAGCTCCTGTTCCGCTATTTTGAGCCGCAGTCGGGCCGGGTGTTGATCGATGGTCACGATGTGCGATCGCTCGATGTGACGGGCTATCGCAAGCGCTTGGCGATCGTGCACCAAGAGGTGGATGTGTTTAACGGCACTCTATGGGACAACCTCACCTATGGCAATCCCCAGGCCACAGAGGCGGAGGTGTTTAACGCCTGTGCGATCGCCCGAGTAGATGAGTTCGTTCCCCTGTTGCCGAATGGCTATGGCACGGTGGTGGGCGAGCGGGGTATGCGACTCTCGGGCGGACAGCGGCAGCGGTTGGGCATTGCGCGGGCGCTGTTGGTGAATCCCGATGTGCTGGTGTTTGACGAAGCCACCTCTAGCTTGGATTATGAATCGGAGCGATCGATTCAGCTCGCCATGCAAAACATTCTGGGCACCCGCACAACCCTGATCATTGCTCACCGCCTGAGCACAGTCCGCGAAGCTGACAAGATCGTCGTGTTGGATAGCGGGCGGATTGCAGAGGTGGGCAGTCATGCCGAACTGCTGGCCCATGGCGGCATCTACCATCGCCTCCACGCCCTGCAAGAATCGGGAGAGCTGAGCTAATCCACACGCCTAGGGTGCTGAAAACACTGGACGGGCGGTATTTTTGAGACATGGCCTAACCCGACCTGGGGTGGAACCATGTCTCAATGGCAGGCGGCGGCTCGATACGTGAAGCGAAACGCCCCGACTCTATGCGTTCTGCATGGAACCAGGGCGTTCTCGTTCTGTGCTGATTGGGCGATCGCCCTGCAGCAGCCTACAAGGCTACAGCTTTGTGACGGTGGTCCAGAGTTCGCTCAGCAGTTCTTTGACGCGCTTTTCTCGGTGAGAAATGGCGGTGCCCAGCTCGCTAAATTTGGCTTCTAGCTCGGTTTGCTTTTGCTCAATCAGCGTCGGTTCCCCGGCTTTCTGCTCTGCTTTGGTGCGCTCATACCAAGACTTGGCGTTTTCTAGATGGGTTTTAACATCATCGTAGCGATCGCCATAGCGGGCGGCCAAGTTGGCATCCAACACGGCGAGCTTGGCTTTTAGACGTGCATACTGCTGCTGCATTTGTTCAAAGGCTTCAGAATCTTTGGCGGCGGCGATCGCCTGTTCTAGCAAGGAGTTCGCTTCTGCCGAACTGTCGGTGGCAGCCGTCTCAATGGTGACCAGTGCGCCGTCTACGTCGGCCTTGAGCTGGGCTTCTTCTTTGATGATTTGAGATTGCAATTGCTCAACTTGCGATTGCGTCTGGGCGATCGCCGTTCGTCGCTGGGTGCTAATGCCTTCAATAGCGCCCTCAACCGACGCCTGAATATCGTGGCTGGTTTCTTGACCTTTGCTTCTTAAATCGGTGATGACGGTCGCCACTGCATCGCGGGCAATGCCACCCAATTCTCCCGATCCACCCTTTAGCTCAGTCAGCGTTTGGGCGATCGCCTCTTTCACAATGGCTCTAATTCGCTCCGTGCGCAGTCCGCCTTCGTCCCGCGCTTTTTGCAAGTCTTCCGTAATCCGTGTCTTCATTGAATCAGTCATCGCCCTTCTCCTTCCAGATGTGTCCTGCATTGGCTTCACGTTGGGTTGCGCCAGCGTGTTGCGTTTTGACTTCGGCGTTTATCGCGCGTCGTCACAGTTCACAATCCGCCGTAGTCCGCCGTAGTCCCAGCCGTGTCTTTAGCCTATCAAGTCCAGCCTGTGGGTCTGGTTCTGGCCCGGTTCGGATAACCTGCACCCCACAGTAGGGATTGCCCCGGCGGGCAGCATAACTCTGCCCAATGGAGGAGACAGTGGGAGAGTTTGGGAGAGAATGAGAGAAATCGGGAGACGTAAATCGTCCATTACCCCGCCCCTGACACCCCTACCACGGGCTGCGCTCAGGGCAATCGCGGAAGGAATATTCGCCACCGGGGAGGTGCGTCTGGCACACAATGGCGGTGTCAAAGGCTCCGGCATCGACTTGGGCGCGCCCCATAGTGGTGCCCGTAAAGTCGGTGCCGTTTAGGTTTGCGCCGCGCAGGTCTACGTTATACATCCCGGCATCGGTGAGCTTGGCACCCTGCAAGTTTGCGCCGCTGAGGTTGGCATCCTTTAGCGAAAGCTGGCTCAAGTCCATGTCGTGCAAGTCTAGCCCGCTCAGGTCAGCCCCCATCATTCCCACACGATGCGGCCCGCCAATTTTTGCCCCGGTGAGGGTCGCGCCGCGCAGCACGGCCCCGTTGAGGCTGGCCCCGGTCAAGATGCTGTTGCTGAGGTTGGCTCCGGTCAGGTTTGCCCCGTCTAGCACGCTGCCTTCAAAGGTGGCCCCGCTGAGGTTGGCGTTGCTGAGGTCGGCTCCGGTCAAATAGGTGGTGCCTGCCCCAAACTGCGAGGGCGGACTGCTGAACTTGGCCCCGCTCAGGTTGGCCCCGCTCAAGTTTGCGCCGCTCAGGTCGGAATAGACGAAGTTCACCCCAGAGAGGTCTTCGCCAGAAAAGTCTACGCCTTTGAGATTGCACTCAATGCATTCGCGCTGGGTTAGCACCCGCTGCCGAGGATTGCCGAAGCTAACGCTGCAACCGGCTAGCATCAAGGCGCTGACGCCACCTAAAACAATCAGCCAAGCTAAATATTTCATGAGGGCGGGTGATCAGAGGATCAGGAGTTGAGTCTTCTTAATATCCTTCCCTATTTCGTCCCGCGATCAGAAAATATTGAGCAATGCCTGAAACGCTTCGTCATCTCGAATAGAGTCAAAATCTGAATCTGTCTGCGCCATCTCGCGATAGGCCGACTTTAGTTCGATAGTCCTTTTTAAGGTTTCAACAGCAGCTTCCACATTACCTTGCAAGCCATAGCAACAAGCCTTGTTATACCAAGTACTTACGTAATTAGGTTTGATGGCAAGAGCATGGTCATAAACGGCGATCGCCTCCTCATAGCGGCCTAAGTTACGCAGCGCAACTCCTTTGTTGTTGAGCGATCCGTGATCGTCCGGTTTAACAGCAAGAGCTTGATCATAGGCGGCGATCGCCTCCTCATAGCGGCCTAAGTTACGCAGCGCATTTCCTTTGTTGTAGAGCGCTTCGTGATAGTCAGGTTTGAGGGCAAGGGCTTGGTCATAGGCGGCGATCGCCTCCTCATGGCAACTTAAGTCATCCAGCGCATTTCCTTTATTGTTAAGCGCTTCGTAGCCGTCAGGTTTGAGGCTTAGGGCTTGGTCATAGGCGGCGATCGCCTCCTCATAACGGCCTAAGTTCCCCAGCGCATTTCCTTTGTTATTGAGCGCTTCGTATGTGTCAGGTTTGAGGGCAAGGGCTTGGTCATAGGCGGCGATCGCCTCCTCATAGCGACCTAATTCATCCAACGCAAACCCTTTGCCGGAGAGCGCGTTGTGATAGTCGGGTTTGATAGCAAGGGCTTGATCATAGGCATCGATCGCCTCTTCATGGCGGCCTAAGTTCGCCAGCGCAAACCCTTTGCCGGAGAGCGCGTTGTGATAGTCGGGTTTGATGGCAAGGGCTTGGTCATAGGCAGCAATCGCCTCCTCATACCGGCCTAAGTCCGCTAGCGCCACTCCTTTGTTGTAGAGCGCGTTGTGATAGTCGGGTTTGATGGCAAGGGCTTGGTCATAGGCAGCGATCGCCTCCTCATAATCTTGATTCGCAGCAAAGACCCTGCCTTGTTCGCGTAGCAAATCCACTTTGCGGTCTAGCGTTTGATTTGGGTCATCAATCAAGTTTCGCAACTCGGCTAACTTTTGAATTCGCTCAGCCGGGGTAAGTTTAAGATATTTGTCATAGTCGCCATGCGCTGACAACGAACGCTGTTGTAGTTCAGCCTGATCGACAGGCAACTCAAAAATGCCCGATCGCCAATCAAAAAAGTCTGGAGCGCGATGAATTAGATAGTTTTTAGCAAATAGCGGAATGAGAAAAACAAAGCAAGTGGTGAAGCTATCACGAAAGTTTTCGCGCTGTTGGTTTAGGTTCACCATCACGGGGGGTACGCCCTTCCAGCTATAGGAGCGCACCTCTTTCTCCGCCCAGCCTAGATGGCGCTTAGTGTCTTCATAGGCATAGAGCGAGTGTTCTAGCCCCTGAATAAACACCACATCGAGTGATTTGTGCTCTGCCAAAAAGGCTTTGATTTCTCGATAAATATTGCCGTCTGGGATTGCGTCCGTAAACCTCAGCGTTGCCATGCGCTTTTGCGGCAGGTCTGTCCTTAGCCGCTCAATGACTCGCTTTCCCTCGGCTGGCGAACATTGCACAAACAGCAGCCCAAAGCCTTGGTTGCGGCGAATGGCCCGTTGCAACGCTTCGTACTCTTCCTCCGCATCGGGGGGTGCGGCGTCGTCCCAGAGGTCAAGATTCTGGCTCATGGCGGTCGTGGTGGTTGAGCGCGGTTTTGAACTCGTCGATGCCTTCGATCAGGGGGTGAACATTGTGCCAGCGCTGGATCTCACCTTGATCATCAGCATAGCGATATTCCAGCACACAGCGGTTAAATAGCAGGTTGCGATAGTCGTCTTCATTGGGCAGGCTTTTAGTGCGATGCACAACGGCGAGTTTGGCCCAGTCGGTTGCGTCTACCGTGGCGCGGTAAGTATTGCGGGCGCGGGTGATGGCCTGGCGCACTGCCACGGCTTGAATGGGAAAGGTATCCGTCCAGTCTAGGCTGGTTTGCATGAGCTGCATCACCTCGCGCATGTGGCCGCCGCTGGCGAGGCAGATCTGGTTTAGGGTGTCTGTCTGGTCAAAAATGGCGGTTTCCAGATCGGCGTTAGGGGCATGGCGTTCCACCCGTTTGCGAATCAGTTCTTTAACCTTATTGAATCCCGGCTCGTTTAGAGATCCATCGGGATACCGCACCATCACCATCGGCAGCACTTGGCAGTCGCCATAGCTGTCGCGCAGTTGCGTGGCTCGGTTGGAATAGACCAGGGAAATTGGCACGGTATAGATCACATGGCAATCGAGCTTGCGGAGCTGCCCACTGCGGTCAATAAAAATTTCGTCGTGGTTTGTTTTGCCGTCGTCGCGAGGGCAGGGCACAATCCGATCCAGGTTATCGGCAATGACGACGAGGTTGCCATGCCCTAGGGTTTGCTTGGCTTCGACAATAAACTCGTTCAGCGCATCAATCAGTGAAATAGAGTGGGCATCGACCTGTTTGCGAATGGTGTCGCGGGTGCTGGGCACTTGCCGCAGGGTGGCGGTGAGTTTCGAAAACTGAGAGATTTGGGCATTTATCTCCAGTTTGTCAAATTCCACATCTGAGAGAGCCAAGCCCTTTAGCTCATTCCAGCGCGACTTGAGCCAGTTGGTGAGCGGGGAAGGATTGGCCTGATCTCGCAGGTCTTCCAGAATGTGGCGGGTGCAGGCCAGCAAGATATCGGTGTATTGGGTGTCGTCTTCGTCGATATCTTCGTCAGCGGCAAAATAAACGACCTTAAAGCCGTTGGCATTGAGGTGCTGCTGCAGCCGTTTGAGTTCTGTAGATTTGCCCACGCCCCGATGCCCGGTGTAGAGCTGATAGGTGGGCTGGTTCGACCGCTGGATGCGCCGACCCAGTTCGCGCACGATGTTGTCGTTGCCGCGCACGGCATGGCAATCCACATAAAACGCATCCCCCGGCTCTAGCGGACGAAAGGGATCGAAGGCGTTGTAGATGTCGGCGATCTGCTGTTCGCTGAGCAGGCGGGGCATAGGCTACAGAGAGTAGAGTTGTCCTATATCTTAGTCGTAGAATTAACGTCGGTTCGGCAAATGTCTAACCCCGTTCTGTACCCGCCATAAGACTCGACTCACCGCATCAAACCCAGGTTGAATGAAGAACGACGGCGATGCAAAGCCTTTTTCAAGGAATAAAACGGTTGTACTAAACTTGCAGTACACTATCAGCAGTATTTAGCAGCACGGGCTCATGCAGTGAGCTGCTGCTCTGGCAAATTGTGTCGTGATTGTGCGTTGCTGCCCCCGCAACGGAAGCCTAGGCGATACAATCGTTAAGATGTGTTACTGACTTGGCGATCGCCCCTTATGCCACCCCGCACCCGCAAAGCCACGTCCAAGCAAGACCCCAAGCCCGAGGTATCGCTGAGCGATGCGCTGCCCAACGGCAACGGTCAGCATTCCAACGGCGAGCAGCATGGCAAATCCGATGGCAAACTGGGCAAGCTGCAGGTGCCCAAGCGCAAGCCCAAGACCGTGCCCATCGACCCCGAAAACTGCATTCGCATTCGCGGGGCGCGACAGCACAACCTTAAAGATATTGACCTAGAGCTACCGCGCGATCAGCTGATTGTGTTTACCGGCGTCTCGGGGTCTGGCAAATCTTCCCTCGCCTTCGACACCATTTTTGCCGAGGGACAGCGCCGCTATGTAGAATCCCTCAGCGCCTATGCGCGGCAGTTTTTAGGCCAGGTCGATAAGCCCGATGTGGATGCCATTGAGGGGCTCAGTCCCGCCATCTCCATCGACCAAAAATCCACCTCCCACAACCCCCGCTCCACAGTGGGCACCGTGACGGAGATTTACGACTATCTGCGCCTGCTGTATGGACGGGCGGGTGAACCCCATTGCCCCGAGTGCGATCGCTCCATTGCACCCCAAAGCATTGATGAAATGGTCGATAAGATCATGACCCTGCCCGATCGCACTCGGTTTCAGATTCTTGCGCCCGTGGTGCGGGGCAAAAAGGGCACCCACAAAAAACTGCTGTCTGGGCTAGCTGCCGAGGGCTTTGTGCGGGTGCGCGCCGATGGCGAAGTGCGCGACCTCAACGACAATATTGAGCTGGATAAAAACCACTCCCACAACATCGAAGTCGTGGTGGATCGCTTGGTGAAGAAAGAGGGTATTGAGGAGCGGCTCGTGGATTCGCTCTCGACCTGCCTCAAGCGGTCAGAAGGCATCGCTATCATCAACGCTACCCTGCCCAAGGCCGAAACCGGGGGGGATAATGTGGTGCCGTTCCCCACCAATCCCGATTTGCAATTAGCGGTGCTACCCCTCATGGCGGCAGAGCCTGCGGGGCGCTATGGCAAAGCCGATGACGACGAGAAGAAAAACCAGGTGGATCTGGTCTTCTCGGAAAACTTTGCCTGTCCCGAGCATGGCGCAGTGATGGAGGAGCTATCGCCCCGGCTATTTTCCTTCAACTCGCCCTATGGCGCGTGCCCCCACTGCCACGGACTCGGGAGCCTGCGCACCTTCTCGGCAGAGCTGGTGGTTCCCGACCCGAAGCTGCCTGTCTATGCGGCGATCGCCCCCTGGTCTGACAAAGACAACACCTACTACTTCTCGCTGCTCTACAGCGTCGGCCAAGCCTTTGGGTTTGAGCTGCAAACGGCCTGGAATACGCTGACGCCCGATCAGCAGCATGTGGTGCTGCATGGTTCCCCAGAAAAAATTTATATCGAATCGGACTCGCGCTATCGCGAAACCAAGGGCTATCAGCGCAAGTATGAAGGCGTGCTGCCCATGCTAGAGCGGCAGTATCGCGAGGCCAGCTCCGACGCCTATAAGCAAAAGCTCGAGCAGTATCTGGTGGATCAGCCCTGTGAGGTGTGCGGGGGCGATCGCCTAAAGCCCGAAGCCCTAGCCGTTCGGCTGGGTCAATTTCGGATTCACGACCTCACGGGCGTGTCTATTCGCGATTGCCTGAACCGCGTCAACGCCATGCAGTTGTCGCCTCGACAGGCGCAAATCGGCGACTTGGCTTTAAAGGAAATCACCGCACGGCTCCAGTTTTTGCTGGATGTGGGGCTCGACTATCTCACCCTGCACCGCACCGCAATGACCCTCTCGGGTGGGGAAGCCCAGCGCATTCGCCTCGCCACGCAGATCGGCTCTGGCCTGACGGGCGTGCTCTATGTGCTCGATGAACCCAGCATCGGCCTGCACCAGCGCGACAATGACCGCCTGCTTGCCACCCTGACCCGCCTACGCGACCTGGGCAACACGCTGATTGTGGTGGAACACGACGAAGACACCATTCGCGCGGCAGACTATCTCGTGGATATTGGCCCCGGTGCGGGCGTTCACGGCGGCAGCATCGTCGCGCAGGGCAGTCTCGACCATTTGCTGTATGAACAAGACTCGCTCACGGGAGCCTATCTGTCGGGGCGGCGGATGATTCATACCCCCACCGAGCGGCGCAAGGGCAATGGCTGCTTCCTAAAACTCAAAAACGCGCAGCGCAACAACCTTTGCAATCTCTCGGTCGATATTCCCCTTGGCAAGTTTGTCTCGGTGACGGGGGTTTCGGGGTCGGGCAAGTCCACCCTGGTCAATGAACTGTTGTATCCCGCGCTGCAGCACCATTTCGGGCACAAAATCCCTTTCCCTAAAGATTTAGGCGAGCTCAAAGGCCTGAATGCACTGGATAAGGCGATTGTGATCGACCAATCTCCCATTGGCCGCACGCCGCGCTCTAATCCCGCCACCTATACCGGGGTGTTTGACGTGATTCGAGAACTGTTTACCGAAACCATTGAGGCCAAAGCGCGGGGCTATAAGGCGGGGCAGTTTTCGTTCAACGTCAAAGGGGGACGCTGCGAGGCCTGCGGGGGGCAGGGCGTCAACGTGATTGAGATGAACTTTTTGCCGGATGTGTATGTGCAGTGCGAGGTGTGCAAAGGCGCACGCTACAACCGCGAAACGCTGCAGGTGAAGTATAAGGGCAAGTCCATTTCCGACGTGCTTAACATGAACGCGGAGGAAGCGCTAGAGTTTTTCATCAACATTCCCAAGGCGGCGGCTAAGCTGCAAACCATGGTGGATGTGGGTCTGGGCTATGTGCGGCTGGGGCAAACAGCGCCAACGCTCTCGGGCGGAGAAGCGCAACGGCTCAAGCTGGCCACAGAACTCTCACGCCGCGCCACGGGCAAAACCCTGTATTTGATTGATGAACCCACCACGGGCCTGTCGTTCTATGACGTGCATAAGCTGCTGGACGTGCTGCAACGGCTGGCCGATATGGGCAACTCTATTCTGGTGATTGAGCACAATCTGGATGTGATTCGCTGCGCTGATTGGATTATTGACCTAGGGCCAGAGGGGGGCGATCGCGGCGGTCAAATTATTGCCCAGGGCACTCCAGAAGAGGTGGCGGCGCATCCCACCTCCTATACCGGGCACTACCTCAGAACGGTGCTATAGCGCTTGGGGGTGACGTTCCACCCGAGGTGTTGAGCTGTGGGTTAACAGGGGCGATCGCCCCTATCTGCCAACGCTCCGACGAATTACTGAGGGCTATTTTTGTTCCCTATAAACATTCATGATATTTTGAAGATGAACGGGCAACGCGTATCCCGGTTACACCCGATTGTCAAACTAAGTACTGAGGCACCCTAAACAACGGCGCAACGAAGAGACCCGACTGCACCTACGGGCGATCGCCCCTTTCTGTGCTTCGTCTCAGCATCTAGCCTTCGCTACATGCCTGGTCTCCGCAGCTTGTGCCATAAGCCACACTACAAACCCGGAATTCCTTGTGGGCTATTCTCCACGACGGTTATTTAACCTACACGAAACCATCTCTGGGTCACCCTGACCCAGCGCCTTAGGGTGGCTGCTATGCTGCTAGACGGCCCGCGCCGTCTGCAGCGCAGGAAATACAAGATTTTATACCCACTCTTCAAGCTGGGATGAGATATTTTTTAACTGGGTTTGCAGAGCTTAGTTAAACCCCGTATCTACAACCGCTGGCTAGAGAAATGGGATTCAATCTGAGCTTTAGTTCCGAGTTTACGTGTGGTCGTTGTGCTGAGCCCCAAAAACGTACTGACGACCCCCTTGCGGATTAAGCCGCTGTTGTTCATTTCTCTCATTGTTGTCCAATACTGCAGGTCTTTCCTATGCCAATTACCCTCGATTCCGCCCGTGGTATTTTCCCAAAAACACTTTCAGCGGATGCTGTTCCGGCTACAGTTGCCCGATTTAACCAACTCAGTGCTGAAGATCAGCTCGCGTGGATCTGGTTTGCTTACCTAGAAATGGGCAAAACCATCACCATTGCCGCCCCGGGTGCAGCCAGAATGCAGTTTGCCGAAGAGACGCTAAAGCAAATTCGCAGCATGACGTTTCAAGAACAGACCCAGGTGATGTATGACCTGGCTAACCATGCCGATACACCCCTGTGTCGCACCTATGGCACCTGGTCAACCAATATCAAACTGGGGTTCTGGTATCAGTTGGGACAGTGGATGGAAGAAGGCGCGGTGGCTCCCATTCCTGCTGGATACGAACTGTCGGCCAACGCCACAGCAGTATTGGATGCCCTGAAAGGATTGGATCAGGGGCAGCAGATTACAGCACTGCGCAGCTCTGTGGTGAATATGGGGTTTGAGCCAGACAAGTCGGGTGAGTACTCCCGAGTGGCAGAACCCGCCGTCCCCCCCCAAGATATGGCGCAGCGCAGCAAGGTTGCCATCGAGGGCATCACCAACGCCACGGTGTTGAACTATATGGACAACCTCAACGCCAATGATTTTGATGTGCTGATTGACCTGTTTGCCCCCGATGGTGCCTTGCAGCCTCCCTTTCAGCGCCCCATCGTCGGACGCGAGGCGATCCTCCGCTTCTTCCGCGAAGAATGTCAGGATCTGAAGCTCCTACCTGAGCGCGGCGTAGCGGAGCCCGCTGACGATGGCTATACCCAAGTCAAGGTAACAGGCAAGGTGCAAACCCCTTGGTTTGGAGCTGCGGTCGGCATGAACATGGCCTGGCGCTTTTTGCTGACTCCCGACAACAAGATTTTCTTTGTGGCGATCGACTTGCTCGCGTCTCCCAAAGAGCTGCTGAACTTGATGCGTTAGAGGCCGCATTAAGCTCTAGGTTTGACTAGAGTTTGCGGTGCGTTAGCATCATTTGATAAGTTCAAAACCCGTGCTGCTTGCAATGCAAGCAGCACGGGTTTTGAACGTTTAGCTCTGCACCACGGGGCTGAGCTATTTCTGAAGAACTTCGCTGTGTGATGTTAAACCTTGCTGGGTTACCCTTAGTCAGGCAGGGCAAGAGCCATTCGCCTCTACGCAGATGGCCGTTTTAGAACCGGGGGGATGGGATTCGATTTGATATTAGGCCCAAACGATGTTTATTAAAAGAGTGGGGGTTTAGCAGCAAGACTTCAACCCTATGGCTCATGCAGGATGCGCTGCGTCAAGGCAATGATTTGCTCAAATTGAAAGTTTTTGACCCACCCGCTTAGACTCTCTGCAAAGGAGGGATGGGACTCCGAAATTTGTTCAATGAGCTGTAGCAGGCGCTCTTCAAATCCAGCGTAGGGCGTATAACGGATTTTTGATATGCCTATAATAATAAAATTAATTCCACAATTCAGAATTCATTGATTATAAAAGTTCTAGTAGAGGTGCTCAACCAGTGTTTTTTGGGGCGGGCTGTGTCTGCCCCAAAAAAACACTATTAAACTGAGCCTGATTGCCTTCCATCGTGCGAATGGTTGTTGTTGGCGAACGGTAGGCCAAGGTGCGATCGCCAGTCTGCTAAGGGTCGTTCCCAGTTTTCTTCCCACTTTTGGGCTAGCAGCGGTTGAGTCTGGTTGCCCAGGCGATAACCGAGTGAAATCTGCTCCAGCAGGTCATCCATTGCCTCCGGCTTTTTGAGCAACGTTTCGAGCACGCCGCCTGCCACCAACATCGCTGCTAATGGACGGCGAACCTGTGCCAACTCAAACGCTTTTAGACCCAGCTCTCCTTTCTCATCTACCCCAAAATTCGTCACAATATGCCAGATGTCATGGGTCTGACGCATGCGCATCAAGAAATAAGAAATATCGTCTGTTACGGCAGACTTACGATAAAAGTTGGGATCAAATCCCGCATTGGTAATGTACTGGGCATAGGCATAGCCCAATGAGTCTGGCGACATTTGAAGCAGTGCCGCAATATCGGGCGACGGTGCAAGGTAACGCTCTTCAAACAGTTGAGTTATGCCGGGCTTCGTCTTGGCATAGTCCACAGCCAATCGGGTGGCTGGAATATTGCGCAACCCGTCTTCAATATCGTAAACAGAATCTGTTTTTTCGGGATCGCGAATGAGCGTAACAACGCCCTTCAGCGTTGAGAGGACATCCCGCTGTCGTTTGAGTAAAGCCTGAAATCTCATTTCCTGCTCCAATACAGTACTGCAACGCCGCAGCCTGAGCTTATGTTCTTAAATTCGGCGGTTTAGTTTTAAGCCATCTTCCTTCATTATTCCCCGACCTAGAGTTGATTATTCGTACAAGCCAGGGATCGGTCTCTGTTGTTCTAGCGTTTATGGAATGGCGGGATCGCTCCAGACCTTCTCGATACAAACCACAAGAGCCAGCCTGCATACCGCGCAGACTGGCTCTTAGGGTTTACAACTCACACTAAACCCATGCTACGGGTACGCATGGGCCGCATGGGCACTCGCATTACGTGGAGTTCTACAGACCTTGTTCTACAGGTCCTTAACGGAAGACACCAGCAGACCGACGACCTCTTTGGCGCTGCCAAACAGCATCGCGGTTTTGTCTTTGTAAAACAGTTCATTCTCGATGCCAGAGAAGCCAGCATTCATGCCGCGCTTGATCACAATCGTGTGCTGAGCGCGATCTACTTCTAAAATCGGCATGCCGTAGATGGGGCTGCTCTGATTGTGGCGGGCAGCAGGATTCACCACATCATTTGCCCCAATCACCAGTGCAACATCCGTTCGTTCAAACTCGGGATTGATGTCATCCATATCGTGTAGCTGAGGGTAGGGCACATTGGCCTCTGCGAGCAGCACATTCATGTGACCTGGCATTCGCCCAGCAACGGGATGGATGGCGTACTTGACATCGACCCCAAGCCGCTCTAGCTGGTCGGCAAGTTCTCGCACGGCGTGCTGGGCCTGCGCTACTGCCATGCCATAGCCAGGCACGATGACCACCGAGCGGGCATAGCCTAGCATCATTGCGCCTTCTTCAGCATCGATAGAGCGCACCGTTTTATCCATGGCGCTGTCGCCCGCTGCGCCCCCAGTTGCACTCTGTCCCGAACCAAAGGCGCTAAACAGCACATTGGTAATGGAGCGGTTCATGGCTTTGCACATAATCTGGGTCAGGATCAAGCCCGATGCCCCGACTAGTGCCCCTGAAATAATCAGCATATTGTTGGCCAGCACAAAGCCCGCCGCACTGGCTGCCAGACCGGAGAAGGAGTTGAGCAGCGAAATCACTACGGGGGTATCGGCACCGCCAATCGGTAGCACAAACAGCAGCCCTAGCAGCAGAGAGAGCACAATCATGCCCATCAGCACAGGGACACTCTCAGGATGGAGAATTAGATAGACGCTGCCAACCAAGAACGCGGCCACGAGCGTGATGTTGACGGGCTGCTGCAGGGGGAAGGTGATAGGCGTTCCGGTAATTAAACCCCGCAGCTTCACAAATGCGAGCAGACTGCCGGTGAAAGTGATGCCGCCAATCAGCACACTCAAGATGATGGTTACTGCGGCATCAAGCGGCAAGCTGCCACTGCTGTGGGTGACGCGCCAGAATTCCCCAATGGCAATCAGCGACGAGGCCGCGCCGCCAAAGCCGTTGAGCAGGCCAACCATTTCGGGCATGGATGTCATCGCAACGCGGGTTGCCATCACCGCGCCAATGGCGGCACCAATGCCAATGCCTGCTGCAATCAGGCCGTAGTTCAGCACCTGTTGATCGAGAAGGGTAGCGGCGATCGCCACCAGCATTCCTACTGCGGCCAACCGATTTCCCTGGCGAGCAGACACGGGCGATCCCAGCTTCTTCAGCCCGAGAATAAACAGAGCAGAGGCGACCAGGTAACTCAGTTGAATGCCCGAGGGCAACCAGAGATTCATGTCCTGTAGCATTACGCCTTCACCTCTTTTTTCTTGAACATTTGCAGCATCCGATCCGTTACGAGGAAGCCGCCGACGACATTGATAGTAGCCAGCACCACCGCTATCAGTCCCAAAATGACCGACAGGTTTGTGTTGCCTTGCCCAGACACCAGCAAGGCTCCTACTAGGGAGATGCCAGAAATGGCGTTTGAACCTGACATCAGCGGCGTGTGCAGCGTGGGGGGAATTTTGTTGATCACCTCAAACCCCACAAAGGAGGCCAGAGTAAAGACCACCAACCCGGTGATTAACGTTTCTGACATAAAAGCATGTTCCTATCGATAAGGCATGAATGAATTTAGCTGAATTGATCCCATGGAATCGATTCCACTAAATCGATTCCATGGATTTGGATGGCTCTGGACACTAGCCCACCTGAGCCGGGGCCGTCAGCAGCCCGCGCACGCGTTCGTTGCGGATGTTGTGCTCATGGGTGAGGCAAGCGCCGCTGGTGATTTCATCCTCAAAGTTGAGGGCGATCGCCCCGTCTTTAACCAGGTGTTGCACCAGAGTCAGCATGTTCTTTGAGAAGGTTTGACTGGCGTGAAAGGGCACCGACGAGGGCAAGTTAATCGGCCCAATCATGGTGACGCCATGACGGACGACCGTACCGCCGGGTTCAGTACCTTCGCAGTTGCCGCCCTGCTCTGCGGCCAAATCCACAATGACTGACCCAGGCTTCATTTGAGCAACCATATCCGCAGTGACCAAGCGGGGTGCAGCACGACCCGGCACCTGTGCAGTGGTGATCACCACATCAGACTGCTTCACATGCTCGGCAATGGTTTCTTGGGTGCGCTGCTTTGCGGCATCCGACACTTCGCGGGCATAGCCGCCAGCGGCGACTGTCTCTTCCTCAAGCTGCACTTCGACAAACTTAGCACCCAAGCTTTGCACTTCGGTTTTCACCGCAGGGCGAATGTCGAACGCTTCTACCACAGCCCCTAGACGCCGGGCCGTGGCGATCGCCTGCAATCCTGCAACGCCAGCCCCGATAATCAACACTTTTGCTGGGGCAATGGTGCCGGCTGCTGTGGTCAGCATTGGGAAGAACTTCGGCAACGCAGCGGCGGCGACCAGCACGGCCTTATAGCCTGCAATCGACGCTTGAGACGACAGCGCATCCATACTCTGAGCCCGACTAATGCGGGGAATTAGCTCCATGCTGAAGGCCGTCACATTGCGCGCAGCCAACCGCTGCGCCAAGTGGGGATTGCCCAACGGGTCGAGAAATCCTAACAGCACCGCACCGGGTTTAAGCATGTCGGCTTCGTGCTGTCCCGTTTCGCGATCGCGCGGTGGGCTCACCTTGAGCATGACATCGGCGGTGCTCCAGAGTTCATTGATATCTGGCGTGACGGTGGCACCCGCAGCCCGATAGGCGTCATCGACATAAAAGGAGCGATCGCCTGCACCCGCTTCTACCCAAACCTCTAACCCCTGTTTGACCAAGCGACTTGCACCATCCGGCGTCAGCGCGACCCGCCGCTCATTGGCATCTACTTCTTTCGCAACCGCTATTCTCATGAATTCTCCTTACGTATAGAGTTTGTTTGCGTAGGCGCAGGCTTGAGGTTGCCGCCCAAACCAGACCGTTTGAGCCATGAACCCTCCTCACGGCTTATGTGCTACGACACAATACAGCAGAATCTTGATGCTGTGGTTGGGGCGATCGCAGTCGATAGGTTATGGAGCGATGTCCTGAATGCTTTGGTTAAGCAGGCATCATGCGTTCAATCATGCCATGCGCTTAATGATGTAGTGTCTAAGCTGGTAGAAGCCCAACCCACAACCAGTAGACATCGACGATGGGCAAAACAGGCTAAATGCAAACTTAGTCGTGAATCAAGGTCGTGAATCAGGAATCGGACTAAGCGGGCTTTTGCTGTGTTTGCAGCAGCAAACTTTACAGCCTCAAACTTTACGCTTATTCAAGAAAGATCCCGCTAGGCTGACGTAAATTCAAACAATCATTCATGTTTGTTTAAAGTTGCTGCAATGTTTATTGAAATCGTGCATTGTGTCTGCCTAAAATATCGCATTCTATGCTGTCTCTCCCAACATTAAGTCAGCATTAAGCCATGGTGAAGCTCGATAGATAGGCTAACGCCCTAGTCTAATCTCGCAACCCGATACCTAATTTTAACGAGTTCATAAATAGGGCTGCTTGGCTTAGAACGTTCTCTTCGATGCCATTCGCTAAATGCACCGCCCATACAAGCATCACACGAGATCTATTCAGATATGGTTCTTAACAACTCGTTCTTAACAACTCAAAGTTGGATAAAGTTGGATTTATACCTAATTTTGCGAATGCAACCCAAGTCTTGCAAGTCGGCTCACCCAGCGGGAAGAGCGTAGTGCTACATCTCTAATCCCCCTTCAACAATCCCAAGACAGAGTGCATCCCAGTTTTGCAGGTTTGCCCTCATCCCCCAGCCCCTTCTCCCGTTTTGGGAGAAGGGGAGCCGGATTCAAAGTCCCTCTCCCGCCCTGGGAGAGGAATTTAGGGTGAGGGTTACAACAGTGGGAGCACCTCCAGGACATCGCTTCTCCCGTTCTAGGAGGATTTTAGGGAGAGTTCTGCAAAAGCAGGATGCACCCAACATTGCTGATTCAATTTAGTTTAGGGACTCTCTACCGCGCTTGCCGCTGGAACTCAGTTAGGTCGCAAATTCTAACATTCAACATCCTAAGCTGTTGGCTCCAATACATCTTGCAGGTTGACTACCAAAACCAGGCATTATTTCAGGTTGTTTTAAGAATGAGGGGTTGGTCTCCGGTTGCCCCTCCCAATGTTCCTACATTCCTGATACATCCCTGATCCCCAATCCATGCCCTCCCCACGGCTATCCCAAAACCTGCTCTAGCACCTCAATCAGCCGATCTACTTCGGCTAATGTGTTGTAATGCACCATGCTGACCCGCACCACGCCACCCTGTGCAGCCCAGCCGAGATCATCCACCAGACGACGCGCGTAAAAGTCACCGTAGCGAATGCCGATGTGATGGGGATCAACCTGGAGGGGAATGGTGCTGCTATGAACCCCAGTCACGCGGAAGGAGATAGTCGGAACCCGCTGGGTGCGATCGCTCTCCTGATGGCCCACAATCTGCACCTGGGGTTTGGTGCGAAGGTAGCGAAGAAGGCGATCGCTCAAGGCTTCTTCATGACGGCTTATGAGGTCAAACGCCTGCTCCAATTGCGATCGCAATCCAGAAGCCATCTCAGAGCCATAGTGGTGAGCGGCCAATCCTTGAAGATAATCACACAGCCCCACCATGCTGTAGCTCAGCTCAAAATTTACATTTCCCGGCTGAAACTTATAGGGAAGACTCTCATTGCCAATAAAAAAGTGATTCCACCCTGGCATCAACTCCCAGTGGTGCCGCTTGCCATACAGCACGGCATAGTGTGGCCCATACACCTTATAAAAGCTATAAACATAAAAATCTATATCCATCGCCTGCACGTCTACAAGGCGATGGGGAGCATAGGCCACACCATCTACACAAATCATTGCGCCGTAGGCATGGGCTCGGTCGGCAATCTGACGGATGGGATTGATGGTGCCGAGGAGGTTCGAGGTGTGGGTTACAGCGACCAGCTTGGTACGGGACGACAGCAGCGCATCTAGATCCGCCAGCTCTAGCGAGAGGCTATGGAGATCAACCCGCCAAACCTTAACGACAATTCCCTGCGTTTCCAACTCCATCCAGCAACCAATGTTGGCTTCATGGTCAGAGTTGGTCACAATTACCTCATCCCCAGGCTGCCACGTCTGGCTGAGGCACCGCGCCAAAATCCTCAACAACAGGCTGGTAGAGCCGCCCATTACCACCTCTGCTGGGTCGGCTGCGTGCATGAGCGTGGCGATCGCTTGCGCCCCCTGCTGCACCCGCAGCGTAGCCTGTTGCGATATGTCGTATGATGCGCCCAATTGCACATTGGAGGTCAGCAAAAATTCCGTTAGCCGATCCACCACCGGCTGGAGAATCTGCGATCCCCCGGCGTTGTCCATAAAGATCCAATCCCCAGCCAGTGCCGGAAACTGCTGCCGCACATAGTCTAGGTGAAGCGATGGAGCGGACACGGTTGAATCTGGCATAGCTGCGGAGATGTAGAGGCGAGAGAATGGGATGGAGCAATGCAATGCATCTCAGTTTAACCCCAGGTTGAGTTGCCTAACAGCCTTAGGCCTTGGCTTAACACACAAAACCGTATGAGCTAGGCGGCATGTCGCGCTATCTGCTCACACGGTTTCTTTAAACTCGAAACGCTTGCTGTTGGTCTGATGTGGCTAGTCGAGCCAGCTCACCCGCACAAAATGCATTGGCTGACCCCAGCGATCGCCCTTGGCAGAGACATCGGCGATCGCCAGATTGAACGGGATCGCTGTCGTCACATAGCGCTGAGCCAGAGAACCCACATCTGGTGACAGGCTAGCTGCTGTTGCTGCCGCCATCCCAAAGCCCAGCAACTGACCCAGGGGATCTTTCGGCAACACAACCGTCAGCCCAGCAGCCAGACCCGCCGTCATCAGCATTCCCACTGATAGATTCGTGCCACAGCGGGGATGGACTGCCAAATTCCACTCGCCGCTCGTCAATCGCTGAAGCGCTACAGCGACAGCCCGCCGCAGATGCTCTGTCTCCACTGCACCATAGAGATAAAACCCTTCATCGGTAGACATGCCGCCCCAATCATCGCGGGAGGCACTGCCCTGCGCCACCTGTTGCATCTCCGCTAGCACCCACACCGTCGCGTGCTCTAGGGCGTGTACTTGGCGCACCATCAACATCTCTTTCAAACCAGGTAAAAAGCCTAGATGTTGAGCAATGTCTGTGTCTTGTGTGGGGCTCGGGGTAAAGTCAAAGCCAAAAAACTGTGAGGAGGTTGAAGCAGTCATAGGTCGTGCCCTCGTTGGCGTATCCATTTACTCTAGCGAAAACCGCTTAAGCACGCACATAGCCTCGGTTCACTGCAGCCCAACCGACCTTAGCTTTGTTTCACACTTCAGTGTTCTCGTTGCACGGCGTTAGCCCAGCGCCATCGCATCCGAGCGCCGCAGCACTGCCATGTCTTCGGCATCTAGCTCTGCCGGAGTGCCACTGCGAATCAGTTCGGCAAAATCTTCATTGGGCACCATGATGCAGAGGGCATACAGCCGTCCTGGGCCAATGTTTTCGACTTCGTGGGTGCCTTTGGGTGGCACTAACATGCTGTCGCCAGCCCGAATGTTGACGGTTTTGCCGTCGCAGGTGGCGCGACCTTCGCCCTTGAGCACAAAAAACATTTCGACTGCGAGCTGATGGCGATTCGGCGGCGTTTTGCCGCCCACATCAAAGATTTCGACGCAGTAGGTCAGAGACATATTCGCCACTGTTGAGTCGAAGACGATGGCTAATCGATTGCTGTCATTGGGGCTAATGCGAAACGCCTGATAATCCATTGGCGTTTTGAGCACGGGGATCACGCAGATGTCGGTGTCAGAATCCGAGTCAGGGTTTGTCTCGGGTTCGATGTTGCCTGTTAACACAGTCTCAGTGATGAACTCGGTAGTCATGAGAATGGCTCCTGACGGGGTAAGTGAGTTGCGGTCGAGTTATTTGATTGTGGACAGTAGTGCGGGAGAATCGGCAACAAACCCGAAGCACTGGTTGACATTGTAGAGAGTGGCCTGCCAGCAAAACTCGGGCGAGGTGGTGGCGGTGCAGTCGCGCAGCAAAATGCAATCGTAACCAAGAAAGTTGGCATCTTGCAGCGTGGTCATCACACATTGGTCTGCATTGACACCGCCAAAGAACAGGGTAGTTTTTCCTAAATTGCGCAAAATGCTGTCAAGGGGGGTATCCCAAAAGCCGCTCATGCGGTATTTATCGATGCAGATATCGCTGGGATAAATCTCTAGCTCATCGACCACTGCAGCGGCCCAGCTATCTTTTTGCAGCACGGGGGCGCTGTTGGTGGGAAGGGGATCGCCTAGCCCGATGCCGTCGCCTGTGGGGTTATAGACATGGCGTGTGGCGGGGTTGATGTTGAGCAGATCGGGACGGTTGCCCCAATTGACCCACAGAATTGGGATTTGGATACTCCGTAGGGCCGGGAGCAGGACTTGGAGTGGGCCAATGGGCGATCGTGCCGGAGATACATCCACACCAATGTGCGCTAGCCAGCCATCGGGATGGCAAAAGTCATTCTGCATGTCGATCACCACGAGTGCCGCCTTCGCCAGATCGAGGTGCAGGGTTTTGCTGTCGGTCGGCAGGGTGGCCGGTTGGGGTGGCAGCGCCGGACGGGTAATGTCGGCGATCGCCCCATCCACATACCAAGCGTTGGGCGGCGTGCCCAGGGTTTGCAGAGATTGAGTCATGATGCGGGGTTGAGAAGCAGCTTGGGCATACATCGAACGGTTGGAGAAGTCAGAAGGAGTTCAGAAGGGGTCGCAAGTCCAACTCAATCTTGGGGGATCACTTGAGAATAAGCAGGGATAAAGCCGCTGAAGATTTGAGCTGAAGGGTCGATAAAGATTGAGTGTTGAGTGTGGGGATCAATTCAATACTCAGAGCAACCCTCAGAGCTTAAAACTACAATTCATTCATCCTTGAACGACTGCATTTTAATGATTACGTCAGCATCGTCTTGTCTTAGTGCATAACCCGCCTTGCATTCCGTATCCCCAGACACTACATTCCAAGACCCTACAGAATTCCTTACCACTGTCATGAGGCATCCTAGAACTCTTAAAAATATTGAATGGGTTGGCACAAGACCCGCTCACGCCAACCCATTTCACTGCTTGCGAAAAGCCGCATACCGACTGATTTAGTCAGCGTCACCACAGTACGCAATCACGTCGATTTCGATATCGCCATAGTCGGCCAGCGCAATGGTGCCGATGGTGGTGCGTCCGGGCAACCGATCTGGCTTAAAGTAGGAGCGATACACTTGGTTCACGGTGTCAAATTCCCGAAAATCGGTTAAAAAGATTCGGGCCATAACAACGTTGTCTAGGCTGCTGCCACAGTGTTCTAGCACCAGCTTTAGGTTTTCCATCACACGGGTCGTTTGCTCATCAATGGGGCCACGCACGACTTTGCCCGTGGCAGGGTCTTCGGCAAGCTGTCCAGAGAGAAACAGAAAGTCGCCAGCACGGACAGCATGGCTGTAGGGCGCGACGTTGGGTAGAGCACTTTCGGGAAGGGTGATGTAATTCAGCACGGAGACACTCGAATCAAATTTGCAGTACGACTGCTCAATTTAGCCTGAAAGGGAATCTGTCTGAGTGACTTGATATATCAAGTCACACAACGTTACATACTCAGTCTGAGATAAAACCCGGATCTATTTTCCTGCACGACTCGAATCTCTACTTTGCTGCCAATATCTTACAATCCAGAAACATCCGGCGTATTGCGGATCACAGGACGGCACGCGCAGAGGCATCAGGTGCCGCAGCAAAATTCAAACAGTGCCCTAGTGAAAGAATCTTTTCAATCAGGAGGTTCTGATCAGGGAGTTCCGATTAAGGACTGACGACGGAGTTGTTCTGAGCAACGAGCGCCAGAGCCGTGGTGCCAACCCGGTTATCCCGCATGGTGCCCGGATGCTAGCTTGACTGGTTTTATTGACGCAGAGGAGCAGAGGATGAACGCTGTAGGGACGGAGATTCGGGGTGCATTGCTGCCCCAGGGCGAGAGTGACACGGCGGTCAATGTGCAGATAGAGGGAGGGGCGATCGCCGCTGTAGACGCCTCCACTGGTCAGGAGACCAGCCCCGCCTCGGGATCGGGATCGGTGGTGTCGGGAACCAACAAGCTGCTGCTGCCTGGCTTTGTCAACGCCCACACCCATTCCTCTGAAATGTGGCAACGGGGGCTGATCCCCATGCTGCCGCTAGAGCTATGGCTGGCAGATCTCTACGACACCTCACCGATGGAGCCCGAGATGATCTATCTCAGCGCCTTGGGCACGGCAGTTGAGACGTTGCTGTCGGGCGGCACGACGGTAGTGGATCACTTAGCGATGATCCCCGGTAAGGAGCTGGAGTCTGTGGAAGCAGCGGTGCGCGCCTACCGCGACGTGGGAATTCGGGCTTTTGTGGGGCCATTAATTCAGGACTCGAACCTGCCGGATTCGGTGCCATCGGGTGGAATACCCCGAGAAACGCAGCCTTATCCCATGAGCACCGACGCCACGCTGGATTTTATGAAAACGGTGATCGACAAATTTCATGCGCCGGAGGATGGGATTTTCATCATGATGGCACCCACGGGCGCGCAGCTCTGTTCTGATGCCTTGTTAGAAGGCTGTGTCGCTTTGAGCGATCGCCATTCCCTCTGCCGCCACACCCACCTGCTTGAAACCAAGGTTCAGCAGATGCATGCCTATGAAAAGTATGGGCATAGCGCGGTTGAGCACCTGCACCAGCTTGGTTTTTTGGGCGATCGCACGTCTCTGGCGCATTGTGTATGGCTTACTGAAGCCGACACCCAGATTCTGGCAACAACGGGATCAACCGCTGTTCACAATCCTCTCAGCAATCTGCGGCTGGGCAGTGGCATTGCCCCCATTCTGAAGTACCGTCAGGCGGGGATTAACGTGGCCTTTGGCTGTGATGGGGCCGCCAGCAACGACTCTCAAGATGTGCTGGAAGTGCTGAAAATTGGCAGCATTTTGCACAACACCACTACGTTTGAGTATCGCGACTGGATTAGCCCTCGTGCAGCGGTGCAGATGGCGGCTCAGGGCGGTGCTACTGGGCTGGGGCTGGGCGATCGCCTGGGTAAAGTGGCCCCTGGCTATAGCGCTGACTTGGTGCTCTACGACTTGACAAGCCTATCGCTGCTACCCCGCACCGATCCCGTTGGGCTGCTGGTGCTTGGGCGGCCCACTCAAGTGGTGGATGCAGTGTGGGTCGCTGGCAAGCCTGTGGTGGTAGATGGCAACGTCACCACAGTGGATGTGGAGGGGCTAACCCAGGCGCTGCTTGAGCGACAGCAGAAATTCCCTAGCCTGACCACCCGTGCTGAGATGGAACCCCACTATCGCCACATCATGACGTTGGCGGATTGAGGCCTCGGCTAGCAGACGGGGCGAGCTTGGCTAGAATAACGGTGAGCGGTCACAACGCGGCGACTCATCTCGGTCGCGGTTGCTCTGCTCAATTGCAACGTACAGATTCCCTTTCGTTTTACCTATGGAGCAACTCCAACTTTGGCTGTATCAGCTTCAGCAGTTTGCTGACGGGGCTGTGGCTACGCAGCTGACGCAGCTGACGCCCCTTAGCCTGGGCATCATTTTTGGGGCGGGGCTGCTCACGAGCCTAACGCCCTGTATGTTGTCGATGCTACCTATCACCATTGGCTATATTGGCGGCTACGAAACCCAGAGCCGGGTGCAGGCGGCAACGCAGTCCACCTGGTTTGCCTTGGGGCTGGCGACTACGCTGGCTGCGCTGGGCATTGTGGCGGCGATCGCCGGACAGGTCTATGGCAGCATTGGCCTTGGTTTGCCCATCATCGTCGGGGCGATCGCCATTCTCATGGGGCTGAACCTGCTCGAAGCACTGCCGCTCCGGCTTCCATCACTCAACTCCACCGACTGGATTTCTCAGGACTGGCCGAATAGCCTGCGCTCTTACCTGCTGGGTCTCACGTTTGGGCTAGTGGCATCGCCCTGTAGCACCCCCGTGCTGGCCAGTCTGCTGGCCTGGGTGTCTTCTACCCACAATCCTTTATTGGGTGGGGGGCTGCTGCTGGCCTATACCGCGGGGTATGTGGCTCCGCTGATTCTGGCGGGTACGTTCACAGCCTCGATCAAAAAACTGCTGGCGCTGCGTCAGTGGTCGGGCTGGATTACTCCGGCTAGTGGCGTGCTGCTGGTGGGGTTTGGGGTGTTTACGCTGCTGTCTCGGCTGATGCCGAGCGGTGCGTTTTAGGACTGGATTGTCCGTCCGTGATCCCAACCACTGCAAGGCCCGAAAACGAAGATAAACCTCTCAGGACAGGGGGCTGCTCAGTCAAGATTTTTCCAAGTCTCTGCGTTCGTGGCTGCTCATTTACGTTCTTTATTGTTCTTCCTATGCGCTCCTTTTTTAAGCACGTTTTTGCTACCTTTGTCGGCTTGGTTCTGTTTGGGAGTGTGGGTTTAGGCGGGTTGCTGGTGCTGGTTGCCGCGGCCACGTTATCCACTCGCGCTGCACGACCGCAAATTCGCAATCAAACCGTTCTCACAATCAACCTGGCGCAGGGGTTTCAGGATGCGGGCAGGAGCGATCGCCCCGACAGCACCCTGGTGCAGTTGGCTACCGGACGCACGGTGGTTGAGCCCATTCCCTTGCGGGATGCCATTCGCGCCATCGAAGCCGCCGCCGAGGACGATCGCATCACGGGGTTATACCTGTCTGGTAATGTGCGCCCTGTAGCGGGTTCGGGGTTTGCCACCCTGCGGGAGCTGCGGCAAGCCTTGGAAACATTTCGAGAAAGTGACAAGCCCATCTATGCCTATAGCGATAGCTGGAGCGAGCGCGACTATTACCTGACGTCGGTGGCGACGACGGTAATGATGAACCCGACCGGAGCAATGGAGTTCAACGGGCTAAGCGCTGAGACGCTGTATTTTGCAGGGGCGCTGGAGCGGCTAGGGGTAGACGTGCAGCCGATTCGGGCAGGTGACTTTAAATCGGCGGTGGAGCCCTTCACCCGCACGGATAGCAGCCCCGAAGATCGGCAGCAGCGCCAAAGTTTGCTGGATGACCTCTGGCAGTCGTTTTTGACCGACACTGCGGCTAGTCGCGATTTGTCACCCGAGGCACTGCAGGCGTTGGCCGATGAAAAAGGGCTATTGCTGCCAGAGGAAGCGCAAACCGCTGGCCTCGTTGACGAGGTTCGCTATGCCGATGAGGTGCTAGAGAGCCTGAAGGCGATCGCCGCTCCCCATCGCGATCCGTCCAACAACGGCGCTGAAACGTTTCGGCGCGTCAGCCTGTCGGGTTATATCACCGCAATGCCGCCCGCCCGTCGCCAGGGCGATCGCGTCGCCCTAGTGTATCTGGATGGCGATATTGTGGCTGGGGCAAGCGGCCAGCGCCAAATTGGGGGCGATCGCACGATGTCTCTGCTGCGACAGCTTCGAGAAGACGACGATGTTAAAGCAGTTGTGCTGCGGATTAATAGCCCCGGCGGCAGCGCCACAGCTTCCGATGCGATCGCCCGCGAAGTGGCGCTCACCCAGGTCGAGAAACCCGTGATTGCCTCAATGGGGAGCGTTGCTGCGTCGGGTGGCTACCAAATTGCGACGCATGCCCAGACCATCTACGCCTCGCCCAATACCGTGACGGGCTCCATTGGCGTGTTTGGGTTGATCCCCAATTTTCAGCAAATCGCCAACAACAATGGCATTACCTGGGATGTGGTGAAAACCGGACGCCTAGCCGACATGATGACGGTGACGCGCCCTCAAACCACCGAAGAGCTAGCCATTCAGCAAAATATCGTGAATCGCCTCTACACTAGCTTTTTAGACATGGTTGCAGAAACGCGAGATCTGCCGCCTCAGCAAGTGGCCGAAATTGCCCAAGGCCGGGTGTGGTCTGGCGTGAGTGCGCAACAGGTGGGTCTCGTTGACGAACTGGGAGGACTCGATGATGCCCTGGCTGCTGCCGCCGCCGCTGCCAGCCTAGGCGACACCTGGCAGGTGCAGGAATACCCCGAGCGATCGCCCCTGCAACAGCTGTGGTGGCTAGATTTGCTGAGCCGAGCCTCGGAGATGCCAACGCCAAACACGAGGATTACCCAATCCATCCAACAGCTAGAAGAGGAATTTGCGCTGCTGCAAGCCCTGGATGATCCCTTAGGAGCCTATAGCCGTCTGCCCTTTCAATGGTGGATTGAGTAAGTCAATTCAAGCGTTGGTTTGGGATGCTGTCGATGATGGGTCACGTGCGCTCAGCCCGAATCTGCTAAGTTACAGCTGGCGCAAACGTCTTATAATCCTCTGCGGGCCGTCTATTCTTCAAGACTTGCGTATTTTAGGATTAAGGCATGTTCTGTAGCAGAGTCTCTATAGCGGCGATTGTTTGGCTTTGTTGCAAGGGCGATCGCCCTAAATGCTGAGTAGATTGTGCCAATATGCACCATGCTCTTCCCCTAACCTCTAGACTATGACTCAGCATGATGACTTGGCCTAGATGATTTAACCTTGACGATTGGCTCCCAAGCCTTTAATCCGCAAGCCTTTGATCCTCAAGCCTTGACCCAGTCTGTTCTTCACTCAGTTGAAACCCTTGACCTCTATCGATAGCGACGCCACTGCAGCAGCTGCCGTATCACGCCAGGAACTTCAAGAACTGGTGCGATCGCAGCTTGAGACTTTGCTTGAGCAAAACAACCTGCAGGGGGCCAAAGCCCTGCTGGTGCCGGTTCAGCCTGCTGATATTGCCGAGGCCATTGAAGGCTTACCCGAGGCAATGCAGGCGATCGCCTTTCGGCTACTGTCCAAAGCCGAAGCCATTGAGGTATACGAATACCTCGACTCCTCCATTCAGCAAGCGCTCCTGGAAGAATTCAAACGGCAAGATGTGCTCGATATTGTGGATAAGATGTCGCCTGACGACCGGGTGCGTCTGTTTGACGAGTTGCCAGCCAAAGTGGTCGCAAGGCTACTGCCGCAGCTCAGCCTAGAGGAGCGCCGCAACACTGCTCTGTTGCTAGGCTATGAGCCGAGCACCGCTGGGCGCATTATGACGCCCGAATATATATCTTTGAAGGAATCTTGGTCGATTGAGCGGGCGCTCGAAGAAATTCGCACCCTCGCCAACGTCAGCGAAACCATTTACTACCTGTATGTGATCGATGGGGCTCGCCGCTTGACAGGCATTCTTTCGCTGCGCACGCTGGTAGTAGCGCAGCCAGAGCAAACCATTGGTGACATTATGGTGCGCGAAGTGGTCTCGGTGCAAACAGACATCGATCAAGAGGAAGTGGCGCGGCTAATTCAGCGCTATGACTTTTTGGCCGTGCCCGTGGTAGACAACGAAGACCGACTGGTGGGCATCATCACGGTGGATGACGTGATTGATGTGTTGGAAGAAGAAGCCACGAAGGACATCTATCAGTCTGGTGGGGTGCAGTCTGGGGAAGACAGCTATTTTCAGACCAGTGTGTTTACCAATGCGCGTCGTCGGGTTACTTGGCTGCTGGTGCTGTTGCTCACCAATACGGGCACCTCGGCTGTGATGATGGCTCAGGAAGATGTGCTGAATCAGGTGGTGTCTCTGGCATTTTTCATTCCGCTGTTGATCGGCTCTGGGGGCAACGTGGGGGCCCAGTCGTCTACGGTGGTCATTCGGGGAATCAATACCTCTGAACTGCGGATGAAGGAGTGGTTTGGGGTGGTACGCCGCGAGGCGCTAGTCGGTATTTTCCTGGGCGTAATGCTGGGGGTGATTGTGCTGGGATGGGCCTATCTCATGCAGGGTGAGCTGCTCATTTCTGTCGTGGTGGGGCTGAGTCTGGTGGCGATCGCCCTTCTTGCCACCGTAGCGGGTTCTGCTCTGCCCTTCCTATTTCAAGCGATTGGGTTCGACCCCGCGCTGATGTCGGCTCCATTTATCACCACGTTTGTGGATGTGCTGGGAGTTTTCATTTACCTTAGCCTGGCACGTCTCGTCCTTCAGCTTTAGGTGTTCTTGGCTCCCCATTTCGTTCTGCCTCGCTATCGTGATAGAACCACTGATTATTCTCATTTTGGGTTTGACGCCGTTTGCCCTTTCTCTCTGGCTCAGGCGGCAGTCTGAGGCGCGGGCGCAGGCGCGTCTGCGTTTGGCAATGGACTCGGTTTCGGCTGGGCAACGGTATCGTCTAGGACAGGTGCCCAGCCAGAGCCATCCTGATGATCGGGCTCCTGTCCTAGGCGTTGTGATTAGAGACTCTCACTGCCGCTACAACGCCCGCTCGCCCTATATCCGCTGTGCCGTCAACCCTTCTGGGCCCTGCTGCGACTGCTCTAGCTACCAGCCGCGCCTATAGAAGAATGCCGCTAGAGCCCTGCCCTTAACGGGTTAGCACTATCCTCATTAAAGTCAAGGCTGCATGGGGCTTGGGCTGCTCAGGCTGCATCACACTGGTCGCGCAAGACGTGAATAGCGAAAATAATGCTGTTAAGCAGATCGGCATCGCTACCTCGGTGCTGAAACAAATCGCGGGTGAGTTGCACCAAGTCGGCATCGGCCTCTTGACCCAGCGGCAGCAACAGTTCAAGCTGGTCGTGAATAGAGTTAAGCAGGGCAGGTTGAGGCATAACCAAAGACCAAAATCAGTACAAAAATACTACACCATGATTCTGGTTTTCGGTAGTCCCCTAGTCGATAAAATTTTAGAGTGAACCCATAACTGAGGCGATAGCGATGGAGATGCAATATCGGGCGATCGCCACAGACTTTGATGGTACGCTCGCAACGGATGGGGTGGTGGAAGCGGCCACGGTGGCGGCAATGGCGCGATGGCGAGCTGCAGGCGGCAAGATGATTCTGATCTCGGGGCGAATGCTCGACGACTTTTTGGCGGTGTTTCCTCAGGTTGAGTGTTTTGATGCGGTCGTGGTCGAAAATGGCGCCGTGATTTACCGCCCGGCCGATCAGTCTGTGACGCTGCTGGGCGAGCCACCGCCGCCAGACTTTCTAGACACTCTAAAAGCGCAAATTGCGGACGCCAGGCAGGCGGTAGATGTCCCTGAAGAGTTTGAAACGCTGGTGAGCGATCGCCGATTGCCCTCTCTGGATAGGGGGCGAGTGATTGTGGCGACCTGGACGCCCTTTGATGCGATCGCCCAGTCGTTGATCGAGTCGATGAATCTGACCCACCATATTATTCTCAACAAGGGCGCGGTGATGATTTTGCCCTTGGGGGTTAACAAAGCCGTGGGATTGGCAAGGCTGCTACCCGAGCTAGACCTGTTGCCGCAGCAGGTGGTGGGTGTGGGCGATGCCGAGAATGACATTGATTTTTTAGAAGTCTGTGGGTTGGCGGTGGCGGTGGACAATGCGCTGCCTAGCGTGAAGGCGATCGCCCACTGGGTTACTCAAGCCAGCCGCGGTGCAGGCGTAGCCGAGATGATTGATCGGCTGCTAGCAGGCAACTCAATCGACTCGACACCGTAGCCCCTTCAGATAAAACCCTTCAGGAAACGACAGCAGCGTTGGATGATCGACCGACTGCCCTAATCGTTGCACGAGCTGCGTCTCGCGGCGGGCGTCTAGAGCAGCATCGGCCACAATTTTTTGGAACAGGTCGGCGGGCATTAGCCCTGAGCAGGAAAAGGTGAACAGGGTGCCCCCTGGACGCAGCAGCAAACAGGCTAAGCGGTTGATGTCTTTGTAGCCTCGGGCGGCACGTTGCAAGCTGGCCTGGGAGTCGACAAACTTGGGCGGGTCAAGAATAATGGTGTCGAACTGGCGGGCCTCGTCGCGAAACTGCCGCAGCACCTGAAACACGTCGCCTTGACGGTGTTGGGCGCGATCGCCCTCAAATCCATTCTGCTGATGGTTTGCCTCTGACAGCGTTAGCGCTGCGGTCGAAGAATCCACATTCACCACGGCTGCCGCCCCGCCCGCCAGCGCCGCCACCGAGAAGCCGCCGGTGTAGGAGAAGCAGTTGAGCACTTCTTGCCCGGTGCAGACCTGCTGGGCGATCGCCCGATTGTCGCGCTGGTCGAGATAGAATCCGGTTTTGTGCCCGGTGCGCACATCGACCCCAAATCGCACCGAACCTTCCTGAATCTCGACAAGCTCGGGTGGTTCAACTCCGTGCAGCAGCCCAACCTGCACCGGCAGTCCCTCTTTGGCACGCACATCGGCATCCGAGCGCTCATAGAGGCCGTCGCAGGCCAACCCAAACTCTGGCAGCACCTGCACTAGAGTCTCCACGAGGCGATCGCGCCAATGGTTCGCCCCAGCGGTTAATAATTGGCACACCAGCACTCGATCATAGCGATCCACAATAATTCCCGGCAGGCCGTCGCTCTCTGCAGCCACCAGACGACATGCCGTGTGATTGGGGTCGCTTAGCAATACCTGTCGTCGGGCGATCGCTCGCCTTAGCTGGGTTGCCAACCAGGCCTCATCCACGACCGTCTCTGGATCAAAGCTCCACATCCGCACCCGAATTTGCGATCGGGGCGAAATACTACCCCAGCCCATCGGCTGCTGGGCAGCGGTTAAAACCTGCACGGTGTCTCCGATCTGGGAGTTTCCCATAACTCGGGCGATCGCCCCTTCAAATAACCACGGATGCCGCCGCAGCAAGGATTTCTCGCGCCCTGGCTTTAGCATCACGGTTGGAACGTTTGGTTGATTCATTGATTGCTATTGATGCCACATCACCCTGTAGCAGAATACGCGATCGTGAGCCGGGTAAACGCAAGAAGAAGCTGAGTGCATTTGATTTTCAACTGCTTGGGTGAAGCTAATGTGCGTTTATTGCTGTTCATGTGGCTAAGGCGAGATGCCTGGATAGCAGATTTTTAGACTTTATTTTTAAGAAACCAAGAGGTGGGATAATTTGCTCTTGGCGATCGCCCAGTTGTGCTTTTTCCTTCGTTCGATTCTTGACTTCGAGATTGTTTTCGAGACTATGACCAAATAAACGGCAAGTCCCAATTTTTTGTGGCAGAGCATCACAAAAAATTGGGACTTTTAGTACAGGCGAGTCAACGCTCGTTTTGATTAACGAGCCATCTGGGCTTCCTTCGCGCGCTCATTAGAGAACGCCTTCAATCGAGAGAGCAGATTGTAAGCGCCGGGGCCGGGCTGATCTTGAGAATCAACGCCATCTAACGGCCCTTGAATTTCTTCCCAAGACGCCAGACCTCCCTCGATTTGAGAAACGCTTTGAAAACCAGCTTCTCTCAACATCTGGGCAGCATTTGCAGCCTCATCAGCATTGCTGCCATAGACGTAAACATCGCGATTGGTTTGCATGTTGTTTTGAACGCTGTCGGGCAACGTGCTAATGGGTGCATTCATCGCACCTTGAATGCAACGGCTCTGGAATGAAGAGCGATCGCGCACATCTAAAATAGTTAGACCGGGCTCTCCCCACATCAGCCGAGACTTCACCTCAAATGCAGAAGCCTGCCGATTGTTCATAGAAGATCCAGGCGTCGGCACTGGCAGTTTGCTCGCGATATTTTTGTTAAACGAGTCTTTTGCTTTTCCAACTGCCGATTCTTCTTGTTTATGAGCCGCTTGAAACTCACCTTGCACACGCTGCGCGTTGCTTTCAATAGTTTCGGGGTTGAGATTTTCTGAGCCAGTATTCATAGGTCTATATTTCCTAATCGCATTAGCTACATCCTAAAGAAATATGAAGTATAGTGTCTCGATCTATAGGAGTAATCTTTGTAGCACTCTTTAGAGGTCTATCAGATCCAAATTAGAGAATGTTTAATTCGCCACTAGATAAACTCAACCTTCTGTCGTTCTGTTCGTTCTTATTAAGGCGATGTTAAGGCGATGGGATGGATGGATCAAAGTGCTTAATCCACTGAATATCCTATATTACGCTGAATCTTAATTACGCTGAATCTTAAAAAGATTGCAGCGTTCGAGCTGCGGCTGATTTCCAGAACATTACCTGCTATGGGAAGCAGCAGTATAGAAAGCGTTGAAGCTTTTAGAAGGGTCAGATTTTTGCCTGAGTAAGCCGCGGCTTTTATCCAACTAATTTAGGTTGAAGTGATGGGCGATCGCCCTAACCAAGCGTTCACAGTTGCCTTACTCTGAGCTGCTTTTTGCTATTCCTTTAGGTTGAGTATTAGCAATCATTGTGGAGAGTTTTTTCTGCAAATCCACTCCCTAAAACAGAGATTTGTCTGACAACCGTTGAGGCATTTAGGATCAGTGTATTTATAAACCGATAAGCAATAGGGATGTTGCAGATCTATAGATGCCAATCAGCGCAAAGCTGTTCAAAGCTAGTGTTCAGCGGCCTTTGATCAATAAAATGCCCGACTGTTTCAGCGGAGAATGCTGAAATAGTCGGGCATGTGAATGTGGAGCAGACAGGTGGAGCAGACGGAACTAAGGAAATCTATGCGCCTACGTTAGCGGTTTCTTTGGGTGCAGGTGCACTCTTAGGTTGAGTTCCCGACTGGTTGCGCGTGACTCCGTTGAGGAACATTGGGATGAAGGTCTCCACAAATGCCTTTGGATCTCGCTGCCAAGCGCGCTGGATTACATCAACGCGGGTGCGCTGTAGGTCTGGAGCAAGTAAGGCGTTGGGTAGTCGATCCATCAAGTACTGAGGCCGTTGCCAGAGAGGAAGAGTATTGGCAATATCCAGCAGGTTGCCGACTCGGCGTAGTTCAGCACCTAGCGTAATATCCATGCCGCACTCAAACGCAGCTTGCTCAATGGCTGCATATTTACGCTTGGCTAGATCTACTTTTTGGCGATGCTCTGGACTTTTGTCTGCAATTCGCGCCAGCATCCGGGTTCCCCATCGCACATGCCCAGCTTCTTCTGGCAAAATGCGCTCGATGGTTTCGCGTATTTTGACGTTTTCTTCAGTCTGGGGCGCTTGCTTCAAAGCATGGATGTGCCCCGAGAAGTATTCGCAGCCGCGCTTTTCGGTGACATTAATGGCCGCCATTGATGAAATAACGACGTCATCTAGGCCTTCGTTGGGGTCACTGGCCTTTTCGCGATCGAGCAACCGCTCAAATTCTTCAATGTAGGAAGAACCGGGTGGGGTGCCCACATCGGCTCCTAGGTCGGTCAAGAGATCGGTCAGCCACATAGCATGGCGAGCTTCGTCAGACACATGGCGAGACAGATCGCGCACGAGTTCTGGGGGCTTGCCGTCGAGCTGCTCGATCAAATCGGTGAGATCTTTGCAGCTTCGCTGTTCGCTATAGCGATAGCGGTTGAGGGTAATCAAGTGGATGTCTCGATCGCTCACCACACGTTTCAACACATCTCGCGCACTCATTGCACCAAACGAACTCTGTAGCTTGCGGGGGTAAACAACAGGCATGGCAATTACTTAAAGAATATTACATTTTGTAAATCTCCTTTTCATGCTAGCGCAAGTTTGCAAATTGCACGGGTTGATGCAGGGTTGAGCCCAAATCTCACCCTGCTACCCCAGTTGGGGGGATGGACTGTCACAGGAGCCCTCGCAGTTAGAGCTCAATAGTTTGGTAGAGTCCATGCTCTCTATCCCTCTAGGGCATGATCTCATCAAACGGTTCTGATCAAGGCGCCCTAGGGTGTGTCATCAATCCTAACCAAACGCCTGATGCTATGAGCGTTGCCACGCCCGCGACCCAAAAACCAGGCTAGGGGCTGTGACGGTTGATTTCTGGGATATCAGAGGCTAATTGATGACAGCCCCTAGTCAACTCTCTACTCGGTTTGCCGCCAATAGGTGAAATAGCTGACACAGCCCATCCATACCTCAGACATTGCATTGTCATCTCGACGAGCCCACATTGGTGAGCTGATGAGATAAAGTGGGGCGATCGCCCAGGTCTAATTGATTCATCGACTCAATCCCAGACATGGCATGATTCTGGGGTGCAATCGCTTTGGCATGCGTCGTCACATAATTCTGGCAAACCCACATACTTAATATGTCTAAATATGTCTAAAAAAGATATTGTTTTTTCTGCACTCCTAATATTTGTGCCGATCTCTGTCGCTGCTCACGTGCTGCACTGGGGCACGCTGATCGAATTTGGAACCACCTGCCTCGCGATCTTGCCGCTTGCCGCTTGGATGGGCACCGCGACGGAAGAAATCTCGGTGGTGGTTGGGCCTACCATTGGCGGGCTGCTCAACGCCACGTTTGGCAATGCTGCCGAGCTAATTATTGCCGTAGTCGCTCTGCGAGAAGGGTTGATTGGCGTGGTCAAAGCCAGCCTAACGGGATCGCTGGTGGGCAACCTGTTGCTGGTGCTGGGGTTATCGATGTTTTTGGGAGGGCTGCGCTATAAGGAGCAAACCTTTCCGGCCTCTGTGGCGCGCACAAACGCCGCCGTCATGAATCTGGCCGTTATTTCTCTGCTCATGCCTACTGCCGTCAACTACACATCATCTGGCCTTCCTGAGCCACTGATGCAGCAGCTCTCGATTGCTGTCGCGATTGTGCTGATTTTGGTCTATGTGATGAGCCTGCTGTTTTCGATGAAAACTCATCGCTTTCTCTATGATGCGGGAGTTGCAGAGTTAGAGATAGAGGACGAGGACAGCCACCAGAAGCCAAACCTTTGGCTCTGGGGCGGTGTCTTGCTGGCTGCAACGGTCAGCGTAGCCTATGAGTCTGAACTGCTGGTGGGAGCCCTAGATGAAGCCACACAACAGTTGGGGCTAACGCAACTGTTCGCCGGGGTGATTTTGCTGCCGATCGTCGGCAATGCTGCGGAAAACCTCACGGCGGTTAGCGTCGCGATGAAAAACAAAATGGATTTGGCAGTTTCGGTTGCAGTGGGTGCCAGCATGCAGGTGGCGCTATTTGTCGCGCCGGTGCTGGTGCTGGCGGGCTATGTGCTGCACCAGCCGATGGATCTGAATTTCAACCCGTTTGAACTGGTGGCGGTGGCAGTGGCGGTGCTGATTGCCAACTCTATTAGCGGAGACGGACGCTCTAACTGGCTGGAAGGGGCACTGCTATTGGCGACTTATATCATCATTGCCATTGCGTTCTTCTTCCATCCGGCGATCGCCGAGATTGGATGAGACGCCTAGGCCGGGGCGAGGTGAGGTTCTAAAGCGGCGATCGCCCATTCGGGTGCTTCTAAATGGGGCAGCACGCCAGCATTGGGGATTGAGTAAAACGCCATGAGGCTATCCGAATTAAGGGCTGCAAGGCGGCGTCCGGTGGCAAGGGTGCTAAAGCGCGCCTGCTCACCCCACAGCAGGATCGTAGGCACCCGCAGACGCGGCCAGTAGAGTGCTAGGTCAAAGCAGAGGTCGCCCCGGAGCGAGGCCAATGCACTGTAGTGGCTATTGGGCTGCTGGGCCGAGGCTAGATAGGCGGCCACCATATCAGCCGTGACCCGCGCGGGTTGGGCAAACAAAAACTGCTGGAGCACGCTCTGCACAGCGGTGGCATTGGCTGCCCCCAGTTGATAGAGGGCTTGATCCACACCCGGAAGCCGGGCGATCTGCGCTGACAGGCCAAATTCATAGCCCATGCCAAAATCGCCATACCCTGAGGGGCAGACCAAAACCAAGGTTTGGAATAGCTCAGGCTGACGAATCGCCAAGCGCACCACCAGCCCTGCCGTCAAGGATGAAGCAAACAGGACGAGGGGCGGCAGTGAAGTGGCAGAGTCTGCTCTCTCTTGAAGCACAGTGCGAATGCCCTGCTCAATGAGGGTGAGGTAATCTTCGGCGCTATAGATGTGGGGAGGGTGGGCAGACTGTCCCCACCCCACCAAGTCCATGGCAATGATGTGCGATCGCCCTGCCCAAGCGGGATAGCACTTAGACCACTCAAAGGCCGAGGAGCCGCCGCCCAAACTGTGCAGAAAAATATAAACGGGAGCCGTATCGGGCAGCGTGCCCCAAGTGGCGTTGGACTGGGTGTAGTAGGCCATGACGCCCAGCTCCGTGGCAATCGCTCGTTGCTCAAAGCCGGGGGGCTGGTATATCAACATAGACGAGTGCGTTTAGGTGCCATAAAAGCCATGACGACGTCGCAATCCTGACACGTTTGGAATCATCGGTCTGCGACACGAGGGAGAACCCCCTGCGCTAATCAAACCAGCCGATATCATCATCGGTGAACTGGGTAGAGGGTGCATCTGGAAAAACTGGGCTTTGCAGCACCCGCCGCAGCTGCATCGCCGCCGTGCTGGCGGGAGATGCGGGTGGCGCAGATGGTGTAGGACTCGACGTCTCTGCGGGTGCCTTCTTCTCTGCTGGGCTCTCGGGAGATGAATCCTGCTGAGGCTCATTGGCGTTAAGCTGAGTCAGCTTCCGAATCATCGTCTTGGCTTCGTCAAGCTCCTTTTGGAGCTTCGACACGGCTCGAACATCGGCCTTTAGGGATTTCACCAGATCTCGCTGCTGCGCTAAGTCTGACTCTAATCCTTCGACCTTGCGCTGCAAAATGGACTCTTGGGCGATCGCCGTCTCTAGGGATTGCTGCAACGCCGCTACATCCACAGCTTGATCAACGGCGTCGGCCTCTGCCACTGTCTCAGCAGACGCTGTCTCTTTGGCGGGTGTTTTTGCAGCACGCCCTGTAGAGGCTCCAGCGGCTCGGGTCGATGCCGATTTTGTACGTCGAGCAGAGGCGGATGACCCAGACTGGGGCGATCGCCCCTTTGCCCCTGCATTAGACGAGGCGCGGGCTGCAGGTTTAGTGATTTTTTCCGTCGTTTTAGCCGAAGCAGATTCAGCCGCCCCAGTCTCAGCAGAATCGTCAGCTGCTCCCTCATCCTGGCTCGACAGATCACCCGCCTCTTCCCGCAATACATCAGACAGTCGGCGCTTGGTCGCCATAATTTTAAGTCCTCCAGTCTCGTTGAATTTCTTCTGCTACCCGCCGATAGTCAGCCTCGGCCTCGCGGGCATTTCTGCCGCGCCACTGGCGAGACGACTTGCCCTCCAGCGCTGCCCGCTCGTGGGCTTTATAGGCGCGAATAAACGCATTGCAGGCGGGAATCCCCAACTCCATGAGTGTATTCTGTGCCTCTAGCGCCTCGTTAACGCTGCGGGGGTCAACCCGCGTTAGCAACACCCGGTAGAGAATATGGGCAGGCATCACCACCTGCTTCACCGTATCAATTAATGCGGATAAATCCATCGGCGCTGGCGGTGTGGGTAGCACGACATAGCTAGCGGTGGGCACCAGGGCTTGCAACAGCGCTGAGTCTAGAGCTGGCGGCGTGTCTACCACGATGAGGGGATAGCCATTGTGCGATCGCAGTTGCTCAATTTCATCAACCGAGCCAGCCTGAGTTAAATCAAACCCCATGCCCTGCTGACTGCGCTGCACCCACCAGGTAGCCGATTGTTGAGGGTCGGCATCTATCAACAAAAGCGGAGTATGCTCGGCTAGGTTGGCGGCCAGGTTTACGGCGGTAGTGGTTTTGCCAACGCCACCTTTGCCATTCATTACCACCAGCAGCCTCGGAGCAGTTGAGGCAGGCTTTACCAATTGCTGTCCTCTTAAGCAAGTTCGTATGCGACACGGTACTCAATATATGCCAAATCTTGCACTCTCTCACAGCATCCTTGAAGAACGCAAGAATTTAGCTTGAGCCAGTAAGGTAACGGAGCCAATTTCGCAGCCTTTTTCCATCTAAGGGGTTTAGCGATTGCCGACTATTGGCCTATTGCTTACCCTTGACTCCACAAAAACGAGGGCCGACGACACGCGCCAGCCCTCGTTTTCTGAAAACTGTACCCTCAACCTAAGAGGCTACAGCCTGCCGCTCTTTGGCTTCTTTGATAACCACCTCTGCCACATTGGAAGGACATGGCGCGTAGTGAGAGAACTCCATTGAGAACTGACCCCGCCCTGAGGTCATCGTACGCAAGTCGCCAATGTAGCCAAACATCTCACTCAGAGGCACATCCGCTTTGATGCGAGCGCCCATGGGGTTAGTGCTTTGAGTCTTGATCATGCCGCGACGACGGTTCAAGTCTCCAATCACGTCACCCATGTAGTCATCGGGGGTGAACACGTCCACGTTCATGATCGGCTCTAGCAGTTGCGGGCCGGCCTTGGGCATGGACTGGCGATAGGCAGCACGGGCGGCAATCTCAAAAGCGATCGCCGATGAGTCAACCGGGTGGAATCCACCATCCGTCAGCGTCACCTTCAAGTCCACACAGGGGTAGCCTGCCAGAGGGCCTTTGCCAATGCTGGTCTCAAAGCCCTTTTGCACCGCAGGCCAGAATTCTCGGGGCACGTTCCCGCCCGTCACCTTGGACTCAAACTGGAAGCCCGTGCCGGTTTCACCCGATTCAATCACATAGTCGATCTTGGCATATTGGCCTGATCCACCAGACTGCTTCTTGTGGGTGTAGCTGTCTATCAACCGCTTGGTCACAGACTCACGATAGGCCACTTGAGGCTTACCTATTTCTACTTCCACCCCGTGGGTACGCTTGAGGATATCTGTTTTAATATCCAGGTGCAGCTCTCCCATCCCTTTGAGGATGGTTTCGCCGCTCTCCGAATCCGTTTCCACATGGAAGGAGGGATCTTCTTGCACCATTTTGCTCAGCGCCATCCCCATCTTCTCGTTATCGCCCTTCTTCTTGGGCTTCACTGCAATTGAAATCACAGGGTCGGGGAAGACCATTGGCTCTAGCGTGGCAGGCTTATTTGGGTCACAGAGGGTGTGACCTGTCTGCACGTTTTTCATGCCAATTAGGGCAACAATGTCACCCGCTTGGGCCGAATCAACCTCTTCACGAGAGTTGGCGTGCATTTCCACTAGACGGCTGACGCGCTCGGTTTTGCCTGTAAAGGTGTCGAGGATGTTGTCGCCCTTCTTCACCTGACCCGAATAGATACGGGTAAAGGTCAGCGCGCCAAATCGATCGTCCATGATCTTGAAGGCCAGTGCCCGCAGCGGCTTGTCGGGATCTACGATGGCAAAGTTCCCGGTTTCGTTGCCCTCTAAATCTACTTCTGGCTGGGGGTTGACTTCTGTGGGGTTAGGGAGATAGTCCACCACGGCGTCAAGAACGAGCTGCACACCCTTATTCTTAAAGGACGAGCCACAGTAAGTAGGGAAGAAGACGAGATCTCGCGTGCCCTTACGAATGCAGCGCTTGATGTCGTCAATGGAAAGCTCTTCGCCTTCGAGATACTTCTCCATCAGCTCGTCGTCTTGCTCAACGGCAGTTTCGATCAGCGCTTCGCGATAGGTTTCGACTTGCTCCACCATATCGGCGGGCACGTCCTTAACTTCGTAGTTCATCGGGTCGCCTGAGTCATCCCAGATCCAGGCTTTGCGGGTGAGCAAATCGACTACGCCGCTAAAGTCTTCTTCAACACCAACCGGCAGCACCATTACCAGAGGCTTTGCAGCCAGAACTTCGTCAACCTGCTTGACGACGCGATAAAAATCAGCGCCAATGCGGTCAAGCTTGTTGACATAGACGATGCGTGCCACTTTAGAGTCGTTAGCATAGCGCCAGTTGGTCTCAGACTGGGGTTCTACACCGCCAGAACCGCAGAAAACACCGATGCCGCCATCCAACACTTTGAGGGATCGATACACTTCGATGGTGAAGTCTACGTGCCCTGGCGTGTCAATGATATTGAGCTGGTGATCTTTCCAAAAGCAAGATGTCGCCGCAGACTGAATGGTAATGCCGCGCTCTTGCTCCTGCTCCATGAAGTCAGTGGTGGCTGCTCCATCGTGCACTTCACCGATTTTGTGGATTTTGCCGGTGAGCTTCAAGATTCGCTCGGTAGTGGTGGTTTTGCCCGCATCTACGTGGGCGAAAATGCCGATGTTGCGATAGCGCGTAATGTCTTTCTTCATGTCTGCTTCTCTGGGGTATTCAGTGCGCCTAGGTGGCGCGTTAGGTGGAACAAATCGTTGGTGAGCTGGGAAGGGTTAAAGAAAATGGGCGACGCTTGAGTAGTAGGTGTGGGTCAGGCTCGACGACTCAGCGTAAATAGCAGTTTGACAGCCAGTTTATGACGCCAATACCAACAGTACCAATTAATGAACAATTGTAAATGTTTTCGAGGGTGCCTAACGTAATGCTAGAAGGTCGGATGACCGCCATCTCTTCCCACGCTAAACCCACTCGACTACGAAGTTCGACTGGCACAACGCGCCAGTACTATGCAGATTTGCCTATCGGCAAAGCTTAGCTGCCCATTAAAGGCGCTTCTAAAGGCAGAGACACAATCCGCTCTTTTGAGGGAGGCGGGCGATCGCCCCAGTCAACTACCGTGTTAATAAGTGAAACCAATTTTTTTAGGAGTTTTTTTATGAAACGTAAAGTGGAGCCTGCCGATCAAACTCGCTCAGATAATCCTGATGCACCAAGCAGTGTTAATTCCAGCGATATGAATAATGTAAATGGTCGCCACGCGACTGGGGAAGAAGTGGCATTTCGGGACGGCTTTGCAGAAGGCCGTCGAAGCCCTACCCAGCGTCAACCTCTTTACTATAGCGAACGGCAGGAAGTAGACAACTTTGCTGGCGGCGCATTTCTCGGGATTATCCTAGCATCCATCGTGGCTTTGACTGCTGGCGTATTTTACATCATGGTTCAAACTACAGACGAGCCGGGCACGACGATCGTACCTGATACGACTGAAGAGCCCCAGACCACAGGCGGTGAAGAGCCAACTGGCGGGTCTCAGATTTTTGTTTTGCCCACCATCACAATGCCTACGGCTCCCTCTCAGCCAGCGCCAACCCAGCCGGAAGCCGCTACACCCCCAGTCTCAGAACCTGCGGTGCAGCAGCCCCCAGCACAACCTGAGCCTGACGAATCTAACCCTGCCCAGGGTAATGAGCTAGAAGCACCTGCCGCAGATGCCCCTGTTCAATAATTGCTGGTTGCCTGTCGCGCTGAACGTCCAGACTTTGTTTTTAAGCGCTTGCAGTGCTGATATAGGCTCAACCGTTTATGGCTCCTTCGCTTTGTGAGGGAGCCATAAACGTAGTTAATCGTAGGCGTATCTTCGATAGCGTCGTTTCAGTGCAATCTAGCATCCTACCCCCTGTCCTTGGAGCGTGACGACAGAGCGTGATGACAAGCCTAAAGGTAGGCAGCTTTCGGGCTCGTTGTCGCCGCTAGTCTTTAACCGCGATCTGCAGCAAAATTCTAACGCAACTGCAGTGAAACACGCCCAGATGGGGAACACCCTATGGCAATATACAAAGGTATCCAGCGCCACGCTTTTTGGTGTTTGCTGTGTGTTTGCAAGCGCACTGAACAGGCCGGGCTGAGATTGAGGAGTGATTCTTTCTAGACCAGTAATTCTGAAAGACCCTCCATACAAACCGCAACTCTGGCACCTAGAACCATGACCCATGTCTTTCACCGCTGGCTCAAATCAGGCCTATTAATGCTGGTGCTGGTGATTACCTTTGCTACCGCCGCTCTGCAGTGCAGTCTGTTGCCAGCTCAGGCTACTACCCTGATTAGCCGCCTGCCTGCAGGCAACGCCATTACGGATGGTCGAGCCTTACTGCGCTATGCCTTACCCATCGACAATGAACCTGTGCGGCAGCTTCAAGAGTCGCTAGAAGATATTTCTACTGCACTGCGGACGCGCCGCCGTCTGAATAGCATTCGCACCAACCTCACTCAGGCAGATCGGGTGCTGTCTGGCAAACAAGCCGAACTACTGGCTAGCGTCCCTGACGATCGCAAAACCGAAGCATCGTTTATCATCGCGCAGCTTGAAATCGGCATCAATGCCATGCGCACCTATATTGATGAGCAAGACAAAGAATCGCTATGGATCAAGCGGGCTGAACTGCTGGATATGGTAGGGGCGCTCGAAGAACTCATGGTGCAAGGATTTCCCTATGAGGTGCCAGCAGACTATGCCAACCTGCCCCAGCTCAAAGGGCGCGCCACGGTAGCCATGGAAACGGAAAGGGGCAGTCTTACGATTGTGGTGGATGGCTACAGTGCCCCCGTCACAGGGGGAAACTTTGTGGATCTAGTGCAGCGTGGCTTCTATGATGGGCTGCCTGTGACTCGGGCTGAAGACTTCTATGTTGTGCAGTTGGGCGATCCCCCGGGAGATGCCGACGGCTTTATCGATCCCAAAACAAAGGAGTATCGCGCCATTCCTCTTGAGGTGCTGGTTAAGGGTGATGAAGCGCCTACCTACGGCATTACGCTAGAAGACGCTGGGCGCTTTCTGGAAGAACCCGTCTTGCCGTTCTCGGCCTATGGTGCGCTGGCAATGGCGCGTCCTGGCGATGACCCCAATGGCGGCTCGTCACAGTTTTTCTTCTTTCTTTATGAAGCTGAGCTAACTCCTGCGGGCGCTAATCTGCTGGATGGGCGCTACTCTGTGTTTGGTTATGTGGTGAACGGGAAAGAAGTGCTGAGCAAGCTAAAAGCGGGCGATCGCATCATTTCGGCAACGGTGGTCTCAGGGTTAGAGCATCTGGTGCAGCCCCAGAGCTAGGTGAGCGAGGGATCTAAGCGCCTATTTAGCCGTAGATTGCTCGAACTTAGCGCGGCGTCTGAGGCGATCGCTCCCATAATCGTCCTGCGCGGAGATAGATCGGCCATTCGACTAGGGAGGGCTGATCTGGAGCGCCCTAGGCGGTCAGAATACGCTGCCAATGGGGGGCGATCGCCCCTTCCCCATACTGCTGCACAAAGTTGCGCGAGGCCGACCACGTGCTGAAGTAGCCCACGAGTTGATGCGCGTTCCACCTGATCTGCTGGGTCAGGGATGGCGGGTTAACGGCCTGAAACGGAAACGGTAGCGTGCGGTAGCCCGTCTTGACCCAGGCAATCTCTGGCGGAATGGAGGGTTCTAGCGTGGTGTAGAACCTGGTCAGCGCAGCTTGAAGCGAGGGAGAGGCCTGAGGCAGGGTGGGGCGCTCAATGCACCACGCGGCGATCGCTCCGCCGGGCTTCACCACGCGATACACCTCCGCGTGGAACGGTTCTGGGTCTAACCAGTGCAGCGCCGAGCCTACCGTCACGGCCTCCACCGAGTGGGTTGGTAGGCCGCTAGCTTCTGCTAAGCCCACCGAGTAGATGATGCGGTCATGGGCAAAGGCATTGGCGATTTGCTCCGCGCTGGCATCGGTGGCATAGACATGCTCAAAGTGGGGCAATAGGCCCAAGGCCACCTGCCCGTTGCCGGTGGCACAATCCCATGCGGCGGTGTGACTGGGAACCAGACTGGCGATGAATTCATATAGCGCCGCTGGATACTGGGGGCGATACTGCACATAGTCGCTGGCATGGCCAGCGAAATAGTCCTTAAATGTTAGGGATGACATGGGAATTAGTCACGGTTGCGTTCGGCAATGCGCAGCTTGGCAGAGCGCGATCGCCCATTTTGGGCTACTTCTGCCTCGTCTGCGATGATCGGCTTTTTGGTTAGCACTCGCAGATCGGGGTTTTCCTTTAGCGTATGCTTCACCCGGCGATCTTCTAAACTGTGGAAGCTAATGACCGCAATGCGTCCCCCAGGTTTTAACCAGGTGGGAGCGGTGTGCAAAAACGTTTCAAGCACCTCTAGCTCGCGATTTACCGCAATGCGCAACGCCTGAAACACACGCGTCGCCGGATGAATGCGCCCATAGCGATATTTGGGCGGCACGCTATAAAAAATCACCTCGGCCAGTTGCAGGGTGGTGCGCAGCGGGCGCTTTTCGACAATGCGCCGCGCCAGTTTGCGCGACAGCCGCTCTTCGCCATAGGTATAGAAGATATGGGCCAGATCAACCTCGTCCCAGGTGTTGATCAGATCGGCAGCGGTTACGTCTTGGGTTTGATCCATCCGCATATCTAGGGGGGCATCATGGCGAAAGCTGAAGCCTCGTTCAGGCGTATCGAACTGGGGCGAGCTGACGCCCAAATCAGCCAGGATGCCGTCGAATCGAATCTCCCCTGGGCCAAAATCGGCAAAGTTGATGTGGTGATAGGTGATGCGATCGCCCCAGTTTGACAGTGTTTTTTGAGCAGCGGCGATCGCCTGCTGATCGTGATCCAGTGCGGTTAAGTGAATCCCTGCGGACTGCAAGAGCAGCCGACTGTGGCCGCCGCCGCCCAGCGTGGCGTCTAGATAATGCCCCCCCGGTTGCACCGATAGCCCATCCACCACCGCCGCCGCCAATACGGGAATATGAGCAAACGCCGGATCTAGATTCGGTTCCGCGTTTGGGGCTAGATCAGGCTGCAAGTCTGGGGAGACTTGAGAGAGAGCGGACGGTTGCTCCTGGCAGGCGGCATTGGCACCTAGATTGGCACCCATGGCATTTAGGTCTGACTGGGGAGCAGAGTCGTGGGTCACAGGGATACTCGTTGAAGGCGGTAGGGTAGGATGAGCTGAAGGGGATTCAGCTGGGTCGTCTCGGGGAAGATTGCACTCCATCTCTGATCAAGCTTTGATGGAGCGGTAATCGAGATCTGAGCTGGGGAGCACCCGCCAGATTCAGCAGTGACGACGTTATCTCTATTTCATTATGGCTTTGGGTCAGACATTCAATCGCTTCATGGCGGACAATGCCGATAATTTGGTGGCGCGGATAGAGGCCAGCCTGCAGGCCAGCCTAGAGCGGTGGCTGTTGGAGCATCGCATCATTGGCTTTTTTTGGCATCATCCACCGATGCTGGTGCTGGCAGGGCTGGGCATCCTGATTTTGCTATCCGGGCTATGGCGCGCGATCAGTCGCGGTAGCGAGCAAATTTGGATTGCTCTGCTGAGTTTGCCCCTGCGGCTGCTGCATCTGGTTGGGCTGGGCAGCATTCAGTGGCTGCGCCGCCGAGCAGACCCCACGCCCCAAACCCGCCTCGCTGAGATTACGGCCCGGCTGGATGACCTCAGCCAAGAGCAAGAGGCGCTGCTGAAGGAATTGCGGGGCCTCCTCAAGCTGGGGGCAGATGAGCGCGTTTAGAGGCTGCGAACGCCACGCCTCCCAGCCGACTAAACCCGTACAGCCCCCCCAACACCACCCAATTCAAGCAGTTCACCCGCACATCATAGAATGTGATGTCGAACTGGGCATAGGCAACACAGCCCCAAAACCCCAGCAGGTAGCCCAGCAGCACCGCCTGGTCTGGGACTTGCAAGTGGCCGGATGCCAGCGATCGCCCGGCTCCATAGCAGATGCCGCCAACCCACAGCATGAACCCTAGCAGCACCAGCACCCCCGTCTCTGCCCCCAGCAGCAGCCAGATGTTGTGGGGGTGAAACATTTTGGAAATCTCGGGATCGATGCCGCGAGTGGGATAGAGAAATTTGTAGTTGCCCAATCCCCAGCCAAACCAGGGGCGATCGCGCATTAGATCCACCGCAATACGCCACACGTTCATCCGGGGATCATCCGCCCAGGCCATGGCTAAGGAGAGCGATCGCCCGCCAATGCCCCAGCGAAAGAGTCCCGCGATAACCGCAGCCAGCCCCGCGATGCTGCCCAGCAGCAGCCAGACACTGCCCCGCACCACCAGCACGACTGCCATAAACAGCAGCACCTGTGTTGCGGCGACGAGTATCCCATTGCGCGATCCCGAGGCAAAAATGCCCAGAAAGCATGAGAAGGTGGCGATCGCCATCCCCATCTCGGGTTTCCCCCATCCGCGCAGTTTTGAGTAGAGCTTCGGGGTCTGACGCGCGATCAGCATGGGTTGCAGCACCAGCCCCAGACCCAATCCAAAGATCACCACCAAAAAGCTGGCATAGGTATTGGGATGATCAAACGTAACCATCACCCGCCCCTGATGCGCCGCATTGCGCACCCAATCCACCACCGACCACTGCTGCACTGCCAGCGGCACCTGGGGCAACCGCAGCCCATACTGCAGCAGCCCCAGCAGGTTGAGGGGCAGCATCGCCCACAGCAGACTGCGCGCCAGTCGCTCAAGATGGGCCGTGGTCGGCAGCAAAAACGGCAGCACCGTAAACAGCAGCATATAGGGAAGAAAATTCGTGAGCTGCAGAAAGGCCTCAGCCCGGTCGTAGGCTAGGCCACTGCTCAGCGCCAGCACGCCAAACAGTCCCCACAGACCCCAGCGCGTCACCGCATCCAGCCCCGTCCGCCGAAACCGCACCAGCAACCAGATCAGAGCGGCCCCCACCCCCAGCATCCCTAAATACGACACATAGGGCATCACCATCAACCCGCCCCGAAAGAGGCGGCGCACCCCAAACGGAGCCGGAACATCCACCGTCATGCCCAGGGGAGTCCCGATTCCATCGCCACTGCTGCTCACCACCCGATTTCTCCTCTGCGCGTCTTAGGCAACCCTGCCTTTAATAGGCCCCCTCGCCCGTGATCACTACCCACACGGTGCGCAGCAGAATGTAAATATCCAGCCATACCGACCAGTTCCGCACGTAATACGCATCCAGGCTAACCCGCTCTTCATAGGCTAAATTGTTGCGTCCTGATACCTGCCACAGCCCGGTGAGTCCCGGCGTTACTTTAGTATATAGCCCAAACTTTTCGCCATAACGGTCAATTTCCTCATCCACAATGGGGCGTGGCCCCACCAGGCTCATTTCGCCCCGTAGAATATTCCACAGTTGGGGCAGTTCATCTAAGCTGGTTTGGCGCAAAAACCGCCCAATGCGTGTGACGCGGGGATCATCCCGCAATTTCTGGTTCTTGTCCCAATCATCGCGCAGTTCGGGATGGGCTTGCAGATAGCGTTCTAGCACTCGATCCGCATCCTGCACCATCGAGCGAAACTTCCACGCTTTGAACCGCATGCCATCTTGGCCGATGCGGGTTTGGCGATAGAAGACTGGCCCTGGCGAGTCGATGCGAATCACCAAGGCAATCAGCAAAAACATCGGCAGCACCAGCAGCCCACCCACGAGTGTGGTCAGACGATCGATCAAAAACTTGACTAGGCGCGGCCCTGGCAGCAAGAGCTGCTGCCGAACTTCTAATCCCAAAATGCCGACCATGTCTTTGGCATCGACCCAGAGGCTCGAAAAGCCAAACAAGTCAGGGATGATCAATAAGTGGGCAAAGGTTTGGCCGTAGCGCTCAATCAGGTCAAGCAGGCGATCGCGCGGCACACCCGGCATCGCCACAATGGCATAGGGAATCTGGCGCGATCGCCCCAAACTCGGGGCCAGTTCCACCCCACCCAGCACCGGCACATCCAGCAGCGTGCCGTGCTTTTTAGGATCATCATCCAACACCAGCACCGGCTTAAGACCGATGCGGGGCCGCCGTTGCAGGGTGCGAATCACCATTTCCCCCGTTTTGCCTGCCCCCAGCACAATCACGGGGTAGCCCCACCACTTATAGGGAGACAGCAGATGCCGAATTAAGCTGCGCCCAGCAAACACCATTGCAATTGAAATCAACCACGCCATCAAAAACAAGCCGCGCGAGTAAGCGTCTTCCTCTCGTCGCAAAAAAACCGTAGACCCCAGCAAAAAATACACCAGGCTGGTGGAAATTGTGACCCGCCGCAGCTCATCCACCGGACTAAGCCCCACCCCTGGATAGAGCCCCGATGCCGCATAGGTCACCACAAACAGCCCCGCCAGCGGCACCAGTTGCCAATAGGTAGACAGTGGAAATTGACCGTTGAGCAGTAGGCGCACCAGCAGGCTGACCAGACTGGCTATCCCCAGTGCTAACAGGTCACTGCCAATCATGCTAGTCAGGGTCGGAATTGAGCGGGTTGAAATACTGAGCGCTGAAAGTGTTGGTCGTAGGGCGCGGTTAAGCTGCATGGGTCGTAGACGTTCCTCATCACGCTATTACTGTATGGCATCCCCTCGACAAAATGACGCCCATTGCCGATCGATTAGGCGAGAAAGTTCTTGCTGAAACCGGTCTGGTGAAAACCGCTCCGCATTGTGGCGCAAATCATCCACCGAGAAATCGTAACGTCCCAATTCCATCTGCTGGATCACCTCTATCAGACTGTTAACCTGCTGCTCCGGAAAAAACAGTCCCGTTTTACCGGGAATCACAGTTTCGGTGGCCCCGCCGCGCCCGTAAGTGATCACCGGTGCTCCCGCCGCCTGCGCCTCGACTAGGGTGATGCCAAAGTCTTCTTCGGCAGCATAGACAAAGGCTTTGCACCGTTGCAGGTGATCGACCAATACTGTCTCGGGCTGGTGTCCTAAAAAGGTTACGTTTGCCCCAGCGATGGCTTGAAGGTGCGATCGCTCCGCCCCATCCCCAATGACGACCAGCGGCAGCCCCAGTTGGGTAAACGCCTGCACGATCAAATCCACCCGCTTATACGGGACAAACCGCGCCACCGTTAGATAAAACTCATCCCGCTGGGCGGCTGGGCGAAACCGATCCACTGCTACGGGGGGATAGATCACCGTGGCGCGACGGCGGTACGTTTTCCAAATGCGGCGGGCCACAAACTGAGAATTTGCCATGAAATGATCGACCCGGTTGGCTGTGGCCAGATCCCACAGCCGCAGATAGTGCAGGATGGTCTGAGCGGCGATCGCCCGCACACCACGACTCAACCCCGAGCCTTGCAAATACTGCTGCTGCATATCCCACGCATAGCGAATTGGCGTATGCACATAGCTCAGGTGCAACTGATCGGGCCGAGTCAGCACCCCTTTTGCGACCGCATGGCTGCTCGACAGCACCAAGTCATACCGAGACAGATCAAACTGCTCTACCGCCAAGGGCATCAACGGCAGATAGGCGCGAAAATGACGCCGAGCCGCCGGGAGCCGCTGCAGAAACGAGGTCGTCACCGATCGATGCTGAATAAAAAATCGCAGCTCATCCGGCAAAAAGTCCACCAGACTAAATAAGTCTGCCTGGGGATAGCGCAGAAGCATCTGTTCGCAGACCCGCTCAGAGCCTGCATAGGTCACTAACCATTCATGAACTACGGCAATATTCATCGCTGTTCATTCTACCGACGCCGGGTAACTTTCCCGTAAACATTGGTCAGATTTTTTCACCCGCGCGTGAGAATCGCTGGCATTCTTGCAATATCCGCCTGCGCTCTCTGGCTGTTTGCTTTCTCTCATCAGAAGTACGATGCCCGTCACTATTTGGACACCTCGACAGACGATCGCCGATCTCCTAGGGATACCCAAACCAATAGGCACAGTGTCAGCCATCCATAGGCTAGCTGGCTACCTGGCAAAGAGGGCGCATCGAAATTCAGTAGGCGAGGTCTACGGCTGCGTGGTCGAAACTGCCGAAGATTAACGCTGAGCTGACGCTGGCTTTTGATGCTAGATTCGCTGAATTTTTTGAATAGTTAAAAACCCAAAATGGTTTGAAGGTGAGAAGGGCGTTAAAGGGGGGCGATCGCCCTCTCTCACCCCCCTTTAACGCCCTACAACCAGATGCGGCGCATAGCCTGTATAGGGTGTTCGAGCAGGTTGAGAGAGTCAGGATGGGGCTTAAGCGGATTGAAGGCCAGCGGGAGCGGAAAAGCGTCTAAGAAGTCTGCGCCAGACCAGTCTAAAGGTTGCCAATGCCGATCAAGTTCTCGAATGATGTGTCGCCACGGCGATCGCGCTGTGCGATCGCGCCCATAGACCCATAACGTCTGCTTCCCAAACCCCAAATAGGCATCGCGCATCCGTCGGTCGACCATTTGCAGCAGTTTAGGATCATCGTGCGTGAGATCCACCATCTGCCCTCCGTTGCCGTAGGCCGAGAAGTAGGCGCAGGGGATGCCATAGGCTTCGGCAATGATCAGCCCGTGCAGGCTGGTGCTCACAATTCGCTTGCAGGCGGTGATGGCTTGAATGCGCTGGGCGATCGCCCCCACGTTTGGCTCGGTTAAGGGTGAGATAATCTGCACCGATTCGGCTAGATGTGGCGGCACCCGATAGCGCTTAAATTCTCGCTTATAGGTAGACTCGGGCATGCGCTGGCGCAACTCTGACAGATGCAGCACCACCCCCAGTTCATAAGTCTTAGGAGCAGGCGGCAGCAGGGTAGGCAAGAACCAGACGGGGTCGCCATACACCGCAGGCACCGTTAAACCCTGCTGCCGCAAGAGGTCAGCCGTGAGCGGGCCCCGCACAGCATGCACCCAAAATTCAGTTTGCGGCGGTAGGCAATACCCCACGCGACGCTCTAGCGGATGACGGCGCGGGTCAAACCCGGTGCCCCACACATGCACTCGCCCTCCTACAAACTTGTGCCCGATGGTGCCGACACAGGCCAATCGCTCCGTATTGGACTGAAAGCGATGATACGCAATCGGCAGACCCGACAGAGCACTCACCACAAGAGGGCTGAGCGCATCGCCCAGGTTTGCATAGGGGTGCTGGGCAGACGTGGCCGCCCAGGTTAACGGAACTACCGCGCGATCGCCCGCGTCTGCCCTAGCAAAGGGAACCGCTTCACCCGGCTTTACCAGCGGCACGCGCGGCTTCAGCCCATTGGTGATGTAGTCCAAAACAATGCGTCGGTGAATGCGGGTTAGGGGGGCGATCGCCAGCAGAACGGTATCTCCTTCTCTACAGCCTATCTCTACAGCCTATGGTTGAGGATTCGGGCGTAAACCATCGAATCGATCACGCCAGATTGATAATGCCAGACGCCACTACCCAATTCACCACCACTCGCCAAAACTCTACCGCCTCTCTATCTGCGACTATGGGGCTGCGAGTCTAGGCGGCTCGTCGCTTCGCCAGCATAGCGTTTGCAAGCATTCAATGCCTTCATTCAGCAGCAACCGTAGAAAATCACCGTAGATGACTGCAACGATTGTAGATTATCATCGTACCTTGAAGATTCAGCCCACCCAGTACAGAGGTCGCCGTGCCCCCTAACCGCAGCCTCATAACTTACCGTGAGTTCTCAGACCCATTGACCACAAGGAGGAGAGACCGTTAGAGAATCTCTGGTCGACCTTAAGTAAGCGACGATTTATGAAAGCAATCGATTTAGGAAACCACAGAAGCCTAGAGAACTATCGGGATCTGCTGATTATCCTTGTTCAAAAAGAAATCAAAGTCCGCTACAAAAACAACGTCCTAGGGTATCTGTGGTCAGTGGGCAATCCGTTGATGTTTGCGGTAGTTTACTTTTTTGCCTTCAAAATCATCATGCGGGTGCGAGTCGAAGCCTATCCACTCGTGCTGCTCGCAGGCCTATTTCCCTGGCAGTGGTTTGCCAACTCAGTCGGCTCATCTCCCAAAATTTTTGTAGCTGGCTCATCCATTATCAAAAAGGTGAACTTTCCGCGCCACATCATCCCGCTGGCATCGGTGCTCAATCATATGATTCACTTTTGCTTTTCGCTGCCGGTGATCATTGTGCTGTTGCTGTTTTACGACAAGGTTCCCCCGCTCTCGTGGCTCTATGGAATGCCCATTCAGATTGGGGTGCAGTTGATGATGCTCTATGGCATCTCGCTGCTGCTAGCCTCACTCAACTTGTTTGTGCGTGATATTGAGCCACTGGCCAGCATCATCATTCAGATGGGGTTTTTCTTCACTCCTATCATCTATACCGAAGACCTGATTCCTGAGCGGTTTCAGCACTTGATTCCGCTCAACCCTGCGGCCCCGCTGATGATCAACTGGCGCAACTTGATTTTAGAAGGCACGCTGAATTTTCAATATGTGCTGATCAGCTTTGGCTATGGGTTGCTGTTTTTGGCCCTTGGCTACAGCGTCTACAAGAAACTTGCCCACCGATTTGCGGAAGTGCTATGAGGGAACCGGTTGTTAGCTTTGATGGGGTGTGCAAGTCCTATCCGCTCTATCACCATGTGCGAGGCATTAAGCATCTGTTGTTTAATTTTCCCCGCAATCTAAAAGCAATGAAGTCGATGCAGTACGAAGCCATTCGTGGCATTTCGTTCGACGTGTATCGCGGGGAGCAATTTGGCATTATTGGGCACAATGGCGCGGGCAAGAGCACCACGCTGGGCCTCATTGCAGGGGTGCTCAAACCCACCAGTGGGCGGGTCGTGGTCAGAGGGCGAATTTCGCCGCTGCTGTCGCTGGGGGCGGGCTTCCATCCTGATCTGTCAGGTCGTGAAAATGTGATGCTGAATGGAATTTTGATGGGGCTAACGCGCCGCGAGATTCTGGAAAAGCTGGATGAAATTTTGGATTTTACGGAGTTGGGAGAGTTCATTGAACGCCCTATTCGGGTCTATTCCAGCGGGATGCTGGCACGCTTGGGCTTTTCGGTTGTGGCGCATCTTGATCCTGAAATTTTGCTGATTGATGAAGTGTTGGGGGTGGGCGACATTCGCTTTCGGCAGAAGTGCGCCAAGAAAATCCGCGAGTTTAAGCGCAGCGGCGTGACGATGGTGATGGTGAGCCATTCTGTGGATGGTATTGCTCGCTTGTGCAGTCGTGCCATGTGGATCGAAAACCACACCATGCAAATGATTGGCGATGCCAAAGAGGTGGTTGCGGCCTATCAAGCAGCCAATGCCGATGAGGCTGATGCGAGCGATCCAGTGAATGAGGATTTTGCTGGGGTCGAGCTGTAGATTCTGTGGAATCTTCCTACGGAAACCGCTGGTCTCTAACATCGGCACAAAAGGTCTGGGTTGCCTGCATGATGGTGTCTTGCAGGTTGGCATAGACTTTGGCAAAGGGCGGCTGCCAGGTCGATAGCCCCAACACATCAGCTGTGACGAGCACCTGTCCATCGCACTGGGGGCCTGCACCAATGCCAATGGTGGGGATGGTGAGTTTTTGGCTAATGTGCAGGGCTAGGTCGGCGGGGATATGCTCTAGCACAATGCTGAAGGCTCCCGCCTGTTCTAGGGCGATCGCCTCTTGCAAAATTTGCTCAGCGGCTTGGGGCGACTTGCCCTGCTGGCGAAAGCCGCCAAACTGATGCACCGACTGGGGGGTAAGGCCCACATGGGCCATGACGGGAATGCCCGCCTGAACCAGGTGGGCGATCGCCTCTACGCGGGGGGGCGATCCACCCTCTAATTTCACCGCCTGGGCCCCTGTTTCCTTCAGCGTGCGGATGGCCGAGTGCATCGCCTGGGTAGTGCTTTCTTGATAGCTGCCAAAGGGCAAGTCTACGATGAGCAGGGCTTGAGAGACCCCGCGCCGCACGGCTTTGGCGTGATGGATGGTTTCATCTAGCGTCAGCGGCAACGTGGTGTCGTAGCCCAGCGCTACCATTGCCAGCGAGTCGCCCACTAAAATCACATCTACCCCGGCTCGGTCAATCGCCTGGGCAATTAAAAAATCCCATGCGGTAAGGGCGGTAATGGGTCGCCCCTCTGCTTTAAACCGCCGCAGTGTTTGAATGGTGATGGGCATGGCACTATCTATTGAAAGACCCCTAGCTTTTATCCTATCCAGGAGTGATTCAAATCGGGCGGTGCTGGTGAAAATCATCAGCCAAGCAATGGGTAGAATTCGCTAGGCTGGAAGCACAGTTCTGAATGTATGACGGGTAAGGCAGAGATAAAACGCGATGGGAATGCAGAAATTAGAGGCGCTGCGGGCGCTGTTTACAGAAATGGATCGGGCGCTAGTGGCCTATTCTGGCGGGGTGGATAGCACCCTAGTGGCGGCAGTGGCCGTTGCGGTGTTGGGCGATCGCGCCCTAGCTGTCACCGCAGAATCACCCTCGCTACTGCCCGAAGATTTAGAGGATGCGCGGGTGCAGGCGGCGATGCTGGGCATTGCCCACGAGGTGGTGCAAACCCACGAAATGGAGAACCCCAACTATGCTGCGAACCCGGTGAACCGCTGCTATTTTTGCAAAAGCGAACTGCACGATACGCTTAAGCCGCTGGCGATTGAGCGAGGCTATCCCTATGTGGTGGATGGGGTGAATGCTGATGACCTGCGGGACTATCGGCCGGGCATTCAGGCGGCAAAAGAACGGGGGGCGCGATCGCCCCTAGCCGAAGTTGGCATCACCAAGCTAGACGTGCGCGAAATCTCTCAGCAGATGGGCCTGCCCTGGTGGGATAAGCCTGCCCAGCCCTGCCTCAGCTCACGCTTTCCCTATGGCGAAACCATCACAGTGGCGAAGCTGCAGCGGGTGGGCAAAGCCGAGCGCCACCTTCGCAGCCTAGGCATTCGCAACCTGCGGGTGCGCTCCGAAGGGGACACGGCCCGAATTGAGCTACCGCCAGAGCAGATTCAGACCTTTGTGCAATCCACCAACCTGCCAGCACTGGTGCAAACCTTCCAAGCCTTTGGTTTTTTGTTTGTCACGTTGGATCTGGAAGGCTTTAGCAGCGGCAAACTCAACCGCGTGCTGACGCCAGTTGATACTCAAGGAGCAATCGTTGGGGGCGATCGCTCTTCCCTTACAGCGCCCCTCTCGGTTTAATCGACTCAAACCGACTTGGATAAAGGCGAACCGAGCAACGTTTATTAATTGGATGCTGGACAGGCGCAACTTAAGCAACTGATAGAGAATAATAGCTTTATGGTTTAGCAACTTTATGGTTTAGCAACTTTATGGTTTAGCAACTTTATGGTTTAGCAACAAGAGGATCACGCTGATAGGCCCAAATTGCCAAAAAGCTGCTAACGATCCCCGTCCACACTAGCCATCCGAGGCTCAAAAGCCAATGGGAGTGCGTTGGAGCAAGGACTTCCGATATTGCAGAAATTGTTGTGTCAGCAGCAGTACTTGATGATACAGCCCATAGCAATAGCTGACCATAATGATAAAAGGGTGAGAATGGAATCCACCGTAAGAAGGCTGCTCCCTCAAAAGGAAGGCTCGTAAATATCGCCAGTATCAAAACACCGACACCAGCCATGGATACACTTTTTGCGTTGAAGAGGTACCCGAGAACACAGCCAATAACGGCGAATAGGAAGCTTCCCACTATGAGTGTGCTGAATAGTTTTAGCCATTCAATCCAAGACTGATGAAGGTCAAGTCGAATCGCTGCGATAATAAACATCATTCCAACCCCCACCATAGAAATCATTAGCACTGTCAAAACTTTGGCAGCCAGATAAACCCAGGGTGGTAGCGGGGTTACTCGCAAAAGCCTCACCCAGCCGTTTTCTCGCTCTGCTGCAATTCTGATACCAAACTTTTCCACAGAGGTGAAAATAATGTTGAATGCAGCCACTCCAGCTAGAATCGGCAATGCAGACTGCTGAAAGGCTTGCGGGAGCAAAAAAGCCATTGCATAAAAAGCGAGCGCCACAGTAATAAACATGGGCTTGCGAATCAGTTCTAAAAATTCTACTTTTAGCTGGCCAGCAACCATCTTGAGCAAGGGTTGAGGCAACGGGCCTGCATTAATCGAGTCAAGGTATGACTTTTGAATTATCTTTTTAGATTGATTGGATGAGGGTTCTTGCACAGTGCCCTTTTCTAGGACAAGTGTGCGGGTTACAGCATCGGCAAAGTCATCACAATCAGAACTGACGTGAGTCACTACAAGGATTGCTTTACCTTGTTCTGCGAAATCTTTCACCTGTTTCCAGAACTGAGCCCTTGCATCTTGATCGAGATGCGTAGTTGGTTCGTCCAAGATTAATAAGTCGGGATTTCCCGCGATCGCTAGGGCAAAGTAGAGCGATCGCTCCTGCCCTCCAGAGAGTACGTTTGCAGGGCAGCGCTGTTTCTCTACCAAGTTAGCCCGTTGCAAAATTTCATCAGTTGCTAGCGGCTCAGAGTAATAGCTTCGCACTAATTCAATCAATTCTCGCACAGTCAGATAATCTGGCACTCGCGCTTTTTGCAGCATGCAGCCCACGCGTGATCTAGAGATCGATTCTGTAGGTGAGCAGCCAAACACTTTAACCTTTCCTGAATTTGGTTGTTGTAACCCCAAAATCAAGTTTAGGAGCGTGCTTTTTCCTGCACCGTTTTCACCTTGCAAATGAATAAATTCTCCAGGGTGCACTGTCAAATTTACGCTATCTAAAATTACCCGGTGCTGTCCATTACCCCGAAATGACTTTGATACGTGATTGAATTCGATAAAACTCACGGCTGTTACTCCTAGTAGCACATCCAAAATTTCACAATTGCCCAAATTGCACAGCCAAAAAACGTGGCAGTAGCTAGCGGCAATCCCAAGACGGAAAAAGCTATCACGCCACCCATACCTAGCAGCATTTCAATAGGAGAGTGCGGGGTCATGCATTTTGGAATAGGATTGATTACGGTGCAAAACAATACAACACCACTCACTGCACCCAAAATGACAAAACTTCGAATTAAATCCGCCAAAAAAGTAAAATCTCGAAACAGCGTAGACCAGCTAAATGCCGTCTGAATAGAGGAACCTTGCGGGTCATTCTGGGATGAAGTCATAATGAATAATCTCCTAGTGATGGTGCAGAAGCCCTGGTTGACTGACAAAACATGGAGCGCCAATCCCTGAAATGCTTGCTAGTCAAGGGGTTCAGGCGAAACAAGGCATAATGCTTTCTTGATGACCTCAAACCCTTGCTGCAAGGAGCTTTGAGCATCATTCAGTCAAACTTTTGTCAGTCAATCAGACAGAAGCCTGTAAACCCCGGTTGCCAAACCAGCACAAACAGGTACGGATGCTATGGGGGGTGCTAATAGAACAGTGGCACCAACCACACAGACAACTCCGGTGGTACCAGAAATGATTTCTCTGATTCCTGGTCCTTTTTCTACTTCTACTCCGATGGTTGTATTGATTTCAGGGCTGATTACAGAGGCTACCTGAACTGATGTATTCCCTTTCTTTCGCCCTGTGACAACTCCATCAGCATTGACCTTGGCCACATCAGGATCACTGGAAGACCAGATAACTTGTCGATCGAAATCACCTCTGCCCGTAAAAGCAGCTTTCATTTCTTGAGTTGCGTTTATCTTTAGAGATACATGAGAGGGTTGTAATGTAATTCCTTCCAATTTAGGGGGTAGAACTGCAATTACAATGCTACTTTTCTTATTGGAATTTGCGGTCGAAACGGCGGTAATGCGGGCGCTGCCGCGTGATTGTAGGGTGACAGATTTCTGATTTGTATCAACAGAAGCAACTTCAGGATTGTCAGACTCTAGCGTGAACTCTTCAGAAAAGTCTCCTTTTCCTTCAATAATGACGGAGAAATCTTGATCTGCAAGAAGCTGTTCACCTTGATAATGATCTGGTGCAAAAAGATGGAGTTGCACTTTTGTCACTGTAGGGAGAGCTTTTGGCTCAATCGTTACTAAGAGGCTTGCTTGCTTATTTGAAGCTTCCTGAGATGTAGCTGTAATTTTTGTTTTTCCTGGAGCAATAGCAATCACTTTCCCTTTGGCATTAACTGTAGCCACATCAGGATTAGAACTTTGCCAGGAAACCGTTTTTTTGATTTGAAAGCCTTTTTCGAGAGGATTCAATTCAACTCGGGCGATTAGTTGCTTTGACTTACCCACATTCAACGGTTCTAGAATCTGAGGCTCAATTGTTACTCCATTGATCATGCATGATATGGGCGGTGTACCTACAAATGGCTCGCAGGACTGCTGAAGCGTGTAAGTTTGCCAGAATAGCGAAGGCGCGATCAGAACAATAACGATAGCTAAAATATTCCATAGCCAGCGAAATAGCCAAGGTTTCCGAAAAACCGCAGCCTGAGCTGAACTCTGATTCAGCAAACTGGAGACATTAGGGGTCATGGTGAATGCGCTTTGAGGGGAGAGAAGGAATTCATTCTTTAGCCTTCCCTGACTACATGGAAAGTTAACAGCAGATCCATCCCGTTCAGTCAAGAGACTGCGTTAAAGTTGATGGCGTATTATCTTCTTGGAATTACACAGTTGAACAATTTTAGGGAGGCTATGTCCCTAAAAAATCGTTCATATTCTTTCATATTCTCAAGACGCTGCACGGATTGCAAAATTCCTTCCTTTGTAAAATTTTGGCGGTGGTTGAAGTTTATGATATCGAACGTGGAGAGACGAACGGATCACAAATCTCATGACCGTTAGTCAAAGACCGATTCAAAACTACTTGCAACCCCAAAAGCACCCCTTTACCTCAGGGCATAGAACGTAGCTCAGTATTGCGATCGCCCGCTTTTGTGGCTGCGGCGATCGCGAATATCTAGCAGCTCTGCTAGGCCCGGAGCGCGGTCGCGCTGGGGCGATCGCACTGGAACCTGAAACTCTGGGCGATCGCCCCTGGGTAACGCAGGTGCAGCCTCGGGGACTGCCGCCGATTTAGGAATTGGGGTAGTCGCTTGAGGCAGCATCCTCGGTTGTGTGTTCGTTAGCGCGGGCGGCAACGACGCAGGAGTGGGAACATAAGGGGAAATAACTCGACTTGCAGGATCTGAAGCTTGGCTCGGGGCAGCCTCTGCAATAGAGTCTAAGAGAGATGCGGTAGGCAATGCGCTTGGATGGTGCGCTGCGACCCGAGACTGCTGGAGCGATCGCCGAGAGACTCGAGTGGCCGTTTTTTGAGACGGTGTTCGCAGCCGCTGCGACAGCAGCAGACATCCGGCCATACAGGTCAGTACCGTTGCACCGTAGGACACAAACGGCGAAGCATTCGTGTCGCGACGAGGCCGACTTGGGGTTGCAGCCACAAATTGGGATGGGTCAGAATTGAGCGACGTATCTTGAGACAAATCTGGGTCGATTAGCCAGGTCATGCCAATTCCGGCAACGAGCAGCATCAGCGTGAATACACCGCTCCAAAACACCAGCGGATAGTCGTACCACAGACGGCTAATCAGCCAGGGCACGACGTTCCAGGGAGCCTTGCCCTCTGGTGAATTGCGAATTTCGGGCGATCGCTCACTCAAGCCCATTGCTCCCTAAAAGACGCACCATTGGTTGACGTATCGACTTGTTCACAGGTATACCGCACCCTCCGCTTCAGTTAGCCAAGCGAGAAACCCAGGTGGCGCAGCTCTCACAAATCCAGTGCTCTTAAGCGTAAGAAATCGCTGCAATGGCTTGTGCAGTGATTTATGCGGTTGCCACAGCAAATACATGTACTAATTTACCCATACTCATCATAGTAACGCCAGTTATCTGGCCTGAGCAAAATCTTACTCCTTAAGAAAGATAAATTATCGTAACGACCCTGAGAACGCGGCCTCAGGCGCACACATCGCACTCACAAACCGCTCAATTCCTGCTAAGTCTCGATGCACTTGAGGCTCGCAGAAGTTCTGCTGGCGCAGCAGTGCGACAACATCCGCAGCCTGCCCCTGCATCAGCTCCACCAGCCACAGCCCACCCGGCTTCAGATAGTTTGGCGCAGTGGCAACCAAGTGACGAAGGCTATTCAAGCCATCGCTGCCGCCATCCAGCGCCAGATGCGGCTCGTGGTGCGCCACCTCTGGCTGAAGCTGAGCCAGGGTAGCCGTTGGAATGTAGGGTGGGTTCGACACGACAGCGCTGAGCTGGTGCTGCAGCGGCTCTAGGGGGTTGAACCAACTGCCCTGATAAAACTGAATGCGCCCCGCCATCTGATAGCGTTCCGCATTGTGGTGGGCGATCGCCAACGCATCGGCACTGATATCTACCGCGTGAACGGTTGCTTGAGGAAACGCAGCCGCTAAACCCAAGGCGATCGCCCCGCTGCCTGTGCCCAGATCAGCCCAGTGGCCCAGTGCTAAATCGGTATGCCCCACACGGGCGATCGCCACCTCAATCAGCTCCTCGGTTTCAGGTCGGGGAATCAGCACCGCAGGCGACACCGTTAGCTGAAACTGCCGCCACGGTGTTTCGCCGACAAGATACTGCACGGGCACCTGCTGCTGCACCCGCTGCTGCCACAGCGCCGTCAACTCGGTGAGGGGCCGCTTTAGGGAAACCAGGGAGGCGCGTTTAGCCTGGTCAAATTGACGAGAACCGCCTGCCTTCCCAGCCCCCAGCCGCAACGTCAGTCGATCTAACCCCGTTAGAGCCAGCAAAAACCAGTCCAGCTCGCTAGATGGCACCGATGCGGCGATCGCCACCTGCTGGGCCCACTGGCGCCACTGCCACAGCGCTTGCCCAGAGATTTGAAACGCGTCTTCCTGGTTTCCGTCTTGATCCATCAACTCAAGCCTCGTTTCAGCCTCCAATCTACTCCACCCATCTCATTCAAAACTGACGTAGCAAAAGGCTCTGGGAAGGCATAGCCTCCCAAAAATCTTCCAAGTATTTCCAGGACTCCAGACAAAGTGCGTCAGTCCTGTCATCAATTCAGGGCAAATCAGCGACATCAACGCAACGGATTTGGAGCAAAACAATGGGGCACCACGCACTGCGCACTGCCCCACCATTACCGAATCAGAGTCTGCACAGAAATCGCACCAGAGTGACCCTAGGGCGTATCATCAATTCCAACCAAACGCCTGATGCTATGAGCGTTGCCATGCCCGACCCAAAGACCAGGCTAGGGGCTGTGACGGTTGATTTCTGGGATATCAGAGGCTAATTGATGACAGCCCCTAGATCCAGAATGGGGGTTTTGAAGTGAGGACGCGACCCCGCTTCAAAACCCCATGCCTAAAGACCAACGGGTTGATACAGGCGATTACTGCTGGGGCAGCGAGCGAATATACTCAATCGACTCTTGAGAAGGCACGAGCAGAATGCTGCCCAGTTCAGGGTCTTCCTCCTCCTGCATGAGCTGAATCACCGTTTCTAAGTTGGTCACCTGAATGGTCATGCTTGCCGCTAAGTCAGGCTCTGCTTCAGAGACTCGGCTCAGCAACCCCTGCAAACCAGACTGCTCAAAATACATCGGGATCACCTGTTGTTCACCCTGCTGAATAGTTAGGTAACCGCCCTCGTCTGCCGAAGACTCGGCATAAAACAACGGCACACCTTGGAAGCGATCGCCCTCCTCACCACGCTGCTGCAATAGCGCGACCGCCTCTTGCACATGCTGCTCTCGGGGCACAATCGTGAACTGCACCGACTGCGTCTCTTCTGCAATAGCCAGCTCAAAAATCTCCGCCAGCGATACCGGTGTGACCTGGATATCTCCAGCTAGATCGGTGTTTGTTTCCTGAACTTGAGTCACAAACTGCTGCGCATCTTGCTGGCTTACAAACACATTAGCGACCGACTGTGAGGCTTCGCCATTCTCTACAGTCCCCAACAAAGGCACCCCTTCAGAATTCGTGACCGCAAATACAGGAACGGTTTGCAACCGTTCAGCCACCTGCTCAGTCGTCAGCGCTAGTGCCTGACGAATCCCTGTTAGGCCGCCCAGCACCATGCTGCCGGCTAAACCAATTACGGCGCATTGGCGGATCCAAGATTTCATAACTACTCCTTACCATGTCTTACATTGTGCGTCGTTGTGGCACTGCTAAAAGATAGAGCAGAGCGAAATCCATTCCGCCCTATCTTCATCTGACCTATATGCTGACTGCATCAGGACTACCACACCATGCCTATGCTCTGAATGGTAGATCTCATGTGATGGTTTTGGGTTTTGGCAATGTTGCCACACTGCCCTCCCGCTACCGATGGAGACTACCTCTACTGCACCCCCTGCTGCTCTGAAGAAAAGCCTAGAACAATATCCAGCATAGATAACCAGAATAGATTCTAAACAATCCCATCTCATTTGGCTGGCTTGCCGCAGTTTTTATAGGGAAAAGCCTTGTGCGTCAACCTAAGGCTCTCGTGAAGCCGTTGTCTCATAAGGGTTTCACGAAAGCCTATGACCCAAGTCACAAATTTTGAGCCATCGGCCTTCTGAGAAACGCCCATGACTCTGCCAGTCTTCTTCTCTTTAGAACCTCTAGACTCGCCTAGAGTTCCTAAACATGTGACAATTGATTAATTATGACAAAAATTTCTGTGCAATATTTACGCAAAAAACAGGACGGGTTGTAGTCGCGGAAACCTCGCACGTTAAGAGTTTGAGCGTATCTTGAACGCATCTTCTAAAAACAATCAAATCATCATCAGACCATCAGACAAATTTCTTCTGCTTCTGCCATAGCGAGGCCTCTGTTATCAGCTATATAATTTTGCTCAAGAATGAGATGCGATCATCGATTCTGCTTCACACCCTTGTATGATTGTGAGGATAGATATGACTCCGCTGAACAGAAAATCCAAGGCGTCTCCGCTACAGGTTTTGGGGGCGATCGCCTTAGTGAGTGCTGCGATCGCCGCTTGCCAATCCCCTACCGCCACCACAAACGACACCCCAGACACCACTGCCCCTGCCTCATCAGACGGAGGAGCGCTCAAGCTAGGGTCGCTCATGCCCCTCACTGGCGACCTAGCCCAATATGGCACCACCATGCAAGATACGGCGCAGATGCTGGTTGATACCGTCAACACCTGCGGCGGCGTGCTAGGCCAGTCGGTAGAGCTCGTGTCTGAAGACGACCAGACCGATCCGGCTGCTGGAGCCGCTGGCATGACCAAGCTGGCCGAAGTGGATGGGGTAGCAGGCGTGGTGGGTGCAGCCGGGAGTGCTGTCTCCAGTGCGGCAGTGGATATTGCGGTTCGCAACAAGGTGATGCAGATTTCCCCCTCCAGCACGAGCCCTACCTTTACTGAACGGGCTGGGAATGGAGAGTTTCAGGGCTTCTGGGCACGCACCGCTCCGCCCGATACGTTTCAGGGCGAGGCATTGGCTCAACTGGCGCAAGACCAAGGCTTTGACACCGTGGCTGTGCTGGCGATTAACAACGACTATGGCAATGGCCTAGCGCAAACCTTTATTCCTGCCTTTGAGGCACTGGGCGGCACGGTGGTGAACGCTTCTAACCCCACCAAGTATGCAGAAAACGCCACTACGTTCGACTCCGAATTAAGCGCAGCCTTCAACGGCGACCCGGATGCCGTGCTGATTGTGGGCTATCTCGAAACAGGTAGTCTGATTTTGCAGGGGGCCTATGAGCAGGGCTTTTTAGACGGCGATACGCAAATCGTTCTAACCGATGGGATGAAGAGTGCTGAATTAGCGGATAAGGCAGGCAGGCTCGCCGATGGTACGCCCATTGCTGCCGGGGTGATTGGCACTGCACCCAGCAGCGAGGGTGGCCCCGGAGCAGCGGCGTTCCAGACGCTCTATCAAGAGACCTTTAATCGCGAGCCCAACGTGTTTGACCCCAACACCTGGGATGCAGCGGCGGTCATGGTGCTGGCGGCAGAAGCGGCTCAGGCCAACACAGGCGAGGCCATGCAAAGCAAGCTAAGCGAGGTCGCAAACGCGCCGGGGCAAGAAGTGAGCTATGTGTGCGAGGCGCTAGAGCTGGTGCGCGCCGGAACTGACATCAACTACCAAGGTGCCAGCGGCACGGTGGAGTTTAACGCCTAGGGCGATGTGGTCGGCGCCTATGATGTGTGGACGATTACCGATGATGGGAGTCTGGAAATTCAGACTGTGATTAATGTGGAAGAGTAAGCCTCTGAGCTTCGCTGATCCGGCGGGATTCTAGAAACTCAGTTAGGAAAAGCTAGAAACCCAGCTAGTAAAAGTAAGAAGAGGGATAATTATTTTTGTAGAGTCCTTGCTGTGCAAGGACTCTACAAAAATAGTTTTTTAAATCAGCGCTTTAAGCACGCTTAAAGCGTAATGCTAGAAGCGGTAATCTACGCTGAAGTAGACGGCCTCATCCTGAGCGTTTTGGGTGCGATCGCCCACATCAACCAGCGGCAACGCAGCATCCAGCCGCAGGTTTAACTGCGGATCGGGTTGCCACAGCAGCCCCACACCTGTGCCTGCTAAAAACGGCTGGGATGGCGTAGAGGTTGGGTTGCGGCTGTTATTCCACACCGTTCCCAAGTCTAGAAATGGGGCCAGTTGCAGCACCGGTGCTCCCGCCTCATTGCGGCTGAGGGTGATGCGATTTTCCACAGACGCCCGTAGGCCGTTATCACCCAAGCGCGCATTTTGCCGAAAGCCGCGCAGCGACTGACCGCCGCCAATGGCAAACTGCTCAGACGCCAGCAGCGGATCGGGGCTAAGCTGCACATCTACCTGCATAATCAGCAGATTGTTGGGGTTGAGCAGTTGTACCCGCTGCACCTGGCCCAGCCAGCTCAAAAACTGACCGTCGGGGCTGCCCTGTGCTGTTGCACCAAACCAACGGGTGCCGAGGCTAAACTGCGATCGCACCGCCCAAGCCCCCGCCACATCTCGCTGAATCAGCTCTTGCCCAAATTTGATTACGCTGGTGGTGCTGCCGGTGCGAAATACATCCCCAATCACCGCCTCGCCATCGCGATAGGTCAGCCCCAGCGACAGGGCAAATTCTCCCTGGGGCGATCGCCGTAACGGCTGACGCAGACTCACCTCGTAGAGTTCTGTATCACCCTCAACCGAAAAGCCACCCACTGAGAGGCGGTAGTCACTGGGCGCCGCGCGCAGCTCTAGCGTCCCCTCTAAGGGGTTAAGCGGCAGGCGATAGCGCAGATCATAGGCATTGGATCCGCCGGTCGTGGTGCGGCGGTAGGTGGCCGACAGCTCGTCACCTAGACCCGTTGGACTGCGCAGCCCCAACTCTAGACCCAGCCGCTCAGACCCCACACTAGGCGTTGAGAAATTATCGACGCTCACCCGCCCAAAGACCGGATCAGCTTCCGTCACCCGAACAATCAGAATACTTTGCCCCAGCCCCTCTCCTGCCCGCAGGCTCGCTTCGACATTCTCGAACAGCGGATCAAGCCGCAGCAGCCGCAGTTGATCTTCTAACTCTCCCTGGTTGAGCGGCACATTGGCCCCTAGGGTGACTCGGCTGCGGATATAGCGGTCGCTAACGCGGCGATTGCCCTCAATCTCAATCCGCTCCAGACTGCCTTCGATGACGCGAATTTGCACCTCACCCTCGGTGATGACCTGATCTACTAAGACCGCCCGCGAGGTGAGAAAGCCCTGCTCCAAATAGAGCAGCGTAATGTCGTCGGCAATGCCGCGCAGTTCTTCTAAGCTGAGCGATCGCCCCTCATAGGGCTGCACCACCGCGGCCAGCTCGGCTTCGGAGAACACGGTGCTACCGAGCACTTCCACGCGCTGCACCTGCACCCGCAGAGGGTCGGGCGCCGAATCATCATCAGGCGCGGGAAGAGGCTGCGGTTCCAGAATGGGCTCATCCGGTGCAACGGGAGACGGCAAGGGCACCGGCTGCAAAAACGGGTCTGGCTCTCGGATAGGGTCTGGAGCGGCAGGCGGCGGCTCTTGGGCGATCGCCCTCAGCGGTTCTCCATCTCCCCACGCCAACCCTAGACCTAGCCCCATCAACGGAGCGATCGCCCGCCATCGTCCCACTGCCGACTTTGCCACTCAGTCTCTCCTCAACCCCATATCAAACTTCCTTAGCGCTCATCGGCATTGCTAGATCCAACCAAGACTGACGCAAACTGCGCAAGCGCTGGCCGCATTGCAATAATTAGATGCGGAGCAGGCTTCGGATCACTGCACCGTGCAGTCTTTTCCCGCCTACACCTTGAATTAACAAATGGCAATACCGACATCATAAACATCCCCCCTGCGCAGCACTCAGGATAAACGAAAAACTTCGTATTGCCGCTTTCCCAATCACACTCCCGATCAGACCGAGTATTAAGCCGTGATTCGGAGACACTTAGAGCCACAAAGTAAGGCAGGAAACCCCGCTCAGCAAGTTTTTGATATAGAATCCTATCAATAGTTCAGTATCTCTATCTGAAGATATGTGACGGGTTTGGCAGCCACCCTTTAGGGTGAGACTAACTGCTAACCCAACGCAGTTTGAGAGGATTTACTCATTAAGAGGAAAGAACACTATGCCATTTGAACAGCAACCCTTACCCTTTGCGATGGATGCCCTTGAGGCCCACGGCATGAAGGCTGAAACCTTTGAATATCACTACGGCAAGCATCACAAAGCCTATGTGACCAAGCTGAATGACGCGGTCAAGGGCACTGAACTAGACAGCATGTCTCTAGAAGACGTGATCAAGTCTACCTATAGTGACTCAGCCAAGTCCGGCATTTTCAACAATGCCGCCCAAACCTGGAACCACACGTTCTTCTGGAACTCCCTGACGCCCGGTGGCGGTGGCGCTCCCACGGGTGATCTAGCGGCAAAGATTGACACGGCGTTTGGCAGCTACGACAAGTTCAAAGAAGAGTTTTCGAACGCAGCCGCGACTCAGTTTGGCAGCGGTTGGGCTTGGTTGGTGGATGACAACGGCACCCTCAAAGTCATGAAGACTCCCAACGCTGAAAACCCTGTGGCTCTGGGCAAAAAGGCGCTACTCACGCTGGATGTGTGGGAGCACGCCTATTACATCGACTACCGCAATGCCCGTCCTGCCTTTATCCAAAACTTCTTGGATAATCTGCTGAACTGGGACTTTGTCTCGGCTAACCTAGCGAGTGCTTAGTCAGTAGGGCGATCGCTGGATGAGTACCGGACAGCGCAAGTTTAGCGACCTGGCAATAGAGGTGAAGGCGATTTCTGTCAAATGCAAGAAAACTCTTTGCCAGAAATGACCTAAACCTCTTGCCTGAGGTGTCGCCTAGTCGCGAAACTTCTGCCCGGAAATACCAGCTCTAGGGTCTTTGAGTGAAACTCGCTCAGAGACCCTAGAGCTTTTTATATGAATCTATAGCGTTGGCAGTTAGCTGGTATGACCCTGTGGCCTGTTGCCATACGAAGGTATCCCAAGATTACTCGTCTAACGATCGACTTGAATCAACTCCTGCGTTGCGGTACAGAGCAACGTATAACGGTTGAAGCCTTTTGACTTAACGTCAGTTCGGGTTAAGAGGGTTTTGGGGCATCGCGCGACGCGCGATGCCCCAAAACCCTTAATGTGCCGTGCGCGTCGCGCACGGCACATTAAGGGTTTGAGCTTATCCCGAACTCAGGTTTGACTTGGACGCTACTGGCTCATCTGACTCAAGAATGGCCCCACCACGGCGGCCACTTCCGCCGCATATTCCTCATGCAGTCCCAACGTGCCGGGTAGGCGCTCTACCTGCATGCCGGGCACATTAGCGAGAGCCTCCATCTCAGCCTTTGATTTGGGCGGAGCTTGGTCTGCAACGATCACCAACAGAGGGACAGAAATGCCATGAGCCCAGTTCAGCAGCTCGTCTCGCTGGGTGGCTGGGTCTAAAGCGCCGGTGACAAACGCTGCCGATGCAAATCGAGCGCCGGGCTGTTGAGTGATGGCGTGTTTCTTATGAATAAAGTCGGGCGTCAGCCGTTCGACATCCGTATACACATGGCGGCCATACATCCATTTAAGAAAGGAGGGCGTGGTGTTGAGGGCATACAGTGCCTGACCCAGAAGGGGCGATCGCACCAATTGCCTTATCCCCCCTGCAATGGAAACCGGCGCACCCATCGTCGTCAACGGCCCACGCCACGTGGGGGCCACCAAGACCAGGCTCGACCACTGCAGCACCTGGGCCGCCTGCAGCGCATATCCTGCCGAATGCCCTGCCGCCACCACGGCAACAGGTTGATCAAACACAGCGGCCACAAAATCCTGCAAGAGCTGGCGATACAGGGCGGGGCTATAATCTAATGCCGGACGACTCGACTGCCCAAAGCCCAACCAATCGAGCGTGACCACTTGAAACTGGGAGGATAAGCGCTCTGCCAATCCCTGCATCTCTGCACGGCTTGAGACGGTGCTGAAGGCCGGTAGCAGTAGCACTGGAGCGCCTGATCCTTGAACGTCATAGGCTATGGAATATGTGTCGTTTTGCCAACTCCAGGCAAAGGTCTGTGCGTCGGGACGCATCTGGCGTGCAGCGTTGTAGGCACTGTTCATGGTTTTAACTCCTCTTAGGTCAAACCTGGCGCATCTGTGGTTAGCGATGCCAGCCTTGCTTCAGATCATACTGCTGAGTGACACGCCGTTTTTTTGATAATGATTATCATTCTGATACTATGATGCGGCATAACGGCAGCGTTGAAGACCACAGGTGCCCAACTTATGTGACATGAGTCATGGCTATAGCGGTCTAATCCATGACCGAGTTAAGTTGAGGCGGCGCGGTGCTCAGCTTAGGATTTAGTGCGGCAACGGCAGCTTTTTAGGGCGTTTCATCAATTCCAACCAAACGCCTGATGCTATGAGCGTTGCCACGCCCGACCCAAAAACCAGGCTAGGGGCTGTGACGGTTGAGTTCTGGGATATCAGAGGCTAATTGATGACAGCCCGTAGCTTGCACTGCCTGATTTTCAAAAGCCACTCCAAACACAGTGCGAGGTCAGATGACAACACCCAAAATGCAGGCCCAAACTCGAAGACAGGGATTAGCGACCACAGTCGCCACCCTACTCATGGCGCTCAGCCTAGGGCAAGGGCAGCGAGCAGTGGCACAGCGTCCCGAGGCTGAGTCTTCTAATTCGGCTGCTTCGACAACGGCGGTGGCATCTCGCCCTGGGGCAGGCATTTGCCCTGCCGATCTGGAACGGGCGATCGCCGCGACCATCCATAGCTCAAACTTTGCTACCGCTCAGTGGGGCATCTCAATTGAGTCGGTAGATCAGACCACTCCCCTCTATCGTCACAATCCCGATGCCCTTCTCATCCCCGCGTCGAATATTAAGCTGTTGACAACTGCTGCGGCCTTGCAGGTGGTGGGCGATCGCACCCCACAGCAGCAGGCGTCGTTCGAAGGGGCGCTTACGGGTATCAATCGCGACAGCAATAACCGGATGGCCGATGACCTGCTCCGTCGCATTGGAGGCCAACACATTGTCCGACATACGTTATCTGCTCTCGGCATTAATCCTACCAGTTTTGAAATTGTGGACGGGTCAGGACTCTCCCGCAACAATCGCGCCCGGCCGTCCACCTTTGTCACCCTGCTCAAAAGCATGTACACCCACAGCGAGAGCAGCCTGTTTCGCCGCTCACTGCCTGTGGCTGGTGTCAGTGGCACGCTGCGCAACCGCTTTCGCAACACCACCGCTCAAGGCAATGTGCAGGCGAAGACCGGCACATTGCGCGGAGTGAGAGCCTTGTCGGGGTATCTAGAAAATGACAGCTATGGCACCTTGGCCTTCAGCATTGTGGTGAACCAACCCGGGCAATCAGGCCCAGTTTTGCTCCGCGCAATTGATCAAATTGTGCTGTATACTCACCAAGTCGAGTCCTGCGGCTAATGCTCAAGCAGGCATGACCTAGCCGCTAGAGAAACCGAACCCACATATACAGCCCAACCACGGTAAGTTGTAGCGTCGCAATGGGAATTCCATACTGCAAAAAAGTTTGAAACGAGATGCGCTTGCCATGCTGTTGGGCAATGCCTGCCGCCACAATATTTGAGGAAGCCCCGACTAGGGTGCCATTACCGCCCAGCGTTGCCCCATACATCATGGCGTAGAACAGGGGCAGCACCGCGACGGGCAGGGTTCCAGAAAAACTGGGCTCCAAAATATCTGGACTGGCTAGCCCCACCGTCACCACATATTCCTTCAGCATGGGCACCATGGCCACCACTAAGGGAATATTGGGCACTAGGCTAGAGAGCACGCCCACCAGCAGCATCAGCAAAATGGCGCCCAGGGCAATGTTACGTCCCAAAATAAAAGCGAGCACGTTGGATGCGGCGCTCAACACGCCCGTTTTATCCAGCCCGCCAATCAAGACGAACACGCACATAAAAAAGATGAGGGTGCTCCAATCTACATCACGAAAAATATTGTTGACCGAGTCAATGCCGCTCTGGTGCGTGATCAGTAGGCACAGTGCAGCTCCCGCCAAAGCCACGGTTGCCGGAGAGATGGGGATAGGCAACGACTCTCCAATCACAAAAAACAACAGCACTAACGCCACAATGATGCTGCCCAAGATCAGCATGCGGGGATGGTTGATCTTGGGATGAGGCAGTTGGGTTAGGGTGTCGAGTTTTTTGCGCCAAATAGACGGAAACAGCACGGGCAGCATCACAACAATCGCACCGAGGGCGATCGCCCCCCCTAAACTAAGGGACTTCAAATAGTCTATAAAGCTAATGTTGATGGCATCGCCCACAATGAACGTCGCCGGGTCTCCGACTAGCGTTAGCAGACCCGCACTGTTGGAGACACACACCATCAAGATCAAGAGCGGCACAAAGTTGACCCCCAACTCTGTGGCAATGGGCGGAATCAGCGGAGCCAATAACATCACGGTCGTGGCATTGGGCAGAACCGCGCAAATCGGCGTGGTAATCACCACAATCCCCAAGAGCAATCGCTTGCCTTCTCCCCCTGCCAGCATCACCATCCGCATGGCTAAATAATCAAAAATCCGCGTGGGCTCAAATGCCCTCACCATCACCATCACCCCAAAGAAAAGCGCCAGCGTGGCATAGCTTTGGGCGATATAGTCAACGGCTTCGGTCAGGGTGAGCACGTTGAGAAATAACAGAACCAACGCCCCCAACATGGCGGCAATGGTGAGATGCAGCCATTCTGTGATGATGCAGGCCAGCACCAAAATAAACACAGCTAGCGCTGCAATGGCAGACCAAGTCTCCATAGATATCTCCTGGATGGGTAAAGTGCTGAGCTACCAAACCAGGAGATATACATTCTCCTCTCAAGGCTGACGAAGTTAGCTGACGGGCTAGGAGTGAGAGTTCTCCCCCCTGCTGTGCAGGGTGCGCCCCAAAGTGGGTCCTCCGTTTCGGACATAAACCGAATTAAGCCGATAGCTCAGCTGAATCTATCGAAGATAGCACCAATTTATTGAGAAAGCAGCCCCCAAGAAAATAACCCTCAACACCTACACAATCTTGGCCCTCACCCCCTCGGCCCCATCTCCCAAAAATGGGCGAGGGGGAGGCCAGACAAAGCTTTCCGGCGCCCCTTCTTCCAGAACGGGAGAAGGGGTTGGGGAATGAGGAGAAAGCTCTGGTCGCAAGGGTTTCAGTACTTATATATACACAGTAGCCCAACGGGAGAGGGCGGTTTTTGGCTTTCATATCTCAATTCAGCAACACCGTGATGTGAGGTGGGCGACAACCCTTGATGGGCTACTCTATTTCGACTCAGGAGTGCAGTGCTGCTGCTGTTGAGAAGCGCTCTGGTCGCGAAAGCCCAACGTTATCCCAGTCTTCGGAAGTCCTTTTTAGTAGGCGTGGGGGGTTGAATTCTATGAGAAATGTTGCATTCTGAGCCCTGTCCGGCATCATGAATAAGCAGCATAGTTAGTGTTTCCTCAATGGCTAAGCCGCCCGAACCGGGTATTTTTGTTCAGTCACCCATCTCAGCCGAGCAAGGGTTGGGCACCTTTAGCGGTGTCTTCACCCCATCGATCTTGACGATTTTGGGGGTGATTATGTACCTCCGCTTTGGCTGGGTGGTGGGCCATGTGGGGCTCTGGCTCACCCTGGCGATTGTGACCATTTCTACCGCAATCACCTTTTTGACGGGGCTCTTAATCTCTGCGATCGCCAGCGACCAAGTCGTGCGAGCAGGCGGGGCCTATTACATGATCAGTCGATCTCTGGGGATTGAGACGGGCGGTGCCGTCGGTATTCCGCTGTATTTTGCCCAGGCGTTTTCAGTGGCGCTCTATACGATTGGCTTTGCCGAGAGCCTCGTGCAGGTGTTTCCGCAGTTCAACCTGACGCTTGTTGCTTTAGTGACCACCGTGGCGGTTACGGCGCTGGCGTTGCAATCTGCCAGCATTGCCATCAAGGCGCAGTATGTGATTATGGCGGCGATCGCCCTATCGTTGCTCTCTCTGGTCTTAGGGCAGGGGGTTGAACCCAGTGCGATGGCACCACCTGAGGCACCGGGCACGGTTGGGTTTTGGGCGGTGCTTGCGGTCTTCTTTCCTGCTGTGACGGGCATTATGGCCGGGGTCAACATGTCTGGAGATCTCAAAAACTCCAGCCGAGCGATTCTGATTGGCACCCTAGCGACAATCGGCGTCGGCTATGAAATTTGTATGCTGATCCCATTTTTGCTAGTCGCGCGCGCTGATCCTGCATCCTTGGTGGCCGAGCCGCTGATTATGCGATGGATAGTGGTTTGGGGCAATGCCATTTTGCTGGGTGTATGGCCAAGGGTTCAAGGGATAGGGGATAAAGCAGGGAGAGGCGGGGCAAAGACTTTATTCCATTTCTGCCCTTACCCCGGCGTCACAGCGTATCCTAAAGACAGAGCGGGAGGGATTATCTGATGGCTCAATCCATGAATCAACCAAATCAACCAGTAGTGTTTCAGGGACAATTTGGGGACTACACCATTACTGAGGGCGATCGCCAAGGGGTGTTGGTCTATCGAAGCGCATTGCTGGTAGCGGCGATCGCCTTTGCCGTGGGCAGTGGGCTGGTGCTGTGGCGCAGCGGCGACCCTACCGTTTTGCGGCTGCTCACCCCGCTTTACACGCTTTTTGTGGCGGCGTTGGGCGTCGCGCTGTGGACGATTCACATTTACATGGCACCCCTGCACCGCACCCTGCAACTGTTTTGGGTGACGGGGTTGGTAGGGGCGATCGCCGCGGCCCATTTTGATCCCCTGCCCTTTGTGCAAACGCTATACGAAACGCCCCAGGCGCTAGTCGGCGTCGGCTTTACCTTTGCGGCGCTCACGGGCATCTATTTTAAAGAAGCCTTTTGCTTTAATCGGCTAGAAACTAAAGTGCTCACGCCGCTGGTGCCCTTTTTGCTGCTGGGGCACCTGGTGGGGTTGCTGCCTCCCCTTGCAGAGCAGGTGCTGCTGGGAGTATGGGCGGTGCTGATGCTCGTCTTTGCAACCCGCAAATTTAACCAGCCTGCCGCCTCAGATATTGGCGACAAAAGCGTGTTTGAATACCTCAAACACGAGAACGCTTGACCCACGCTTGACTCACCTCGGTAGCCACTATTAGCGTTGCTGAATTGAGGAATGAACCAGCAAAATTTCTAGACTCTGCATGGCCCCCTAAATCCCCCAAAATTGGGGAACTTGGAAGCTCTATCTCCCCCCCCCCAGAATTGGGTGCTGGGGGGCAAATTATCATTGCGTTAAGAAATGCCTCATCATGTTGAGAAATGGCAGTACCGCCTGATCGGGGGTATCGGCGGTTAGGAAGGGGGAGTGTAGGCTATAACTGTGGGCTTGAGTCCGCTACTCTATCGCACTATCCTACTGATCCTATGCTTGCCACCTCTCTCAAACCGCTTCCGGTAGAAGCGTCGCGCATTCGCCTTGCTATCCGTTCGCTGCAGCCGCAGGTAGTGGAGTGGCGACGGCAGCTTCACCAGCGTCCCGAGTTGGGGTTTCAGGAGCGGGTGACGGCGGAGTTTATTGCCAAAAAGCTAACAGAGTGGGGCATTGAGCACCAAACGGGCATCGCAGAAACCGGAATTGTAGCGGGGATTCGCGGCGGCCAACCAGGGAAGGTGCTGGCAATTCGGGCTGATATGGACGCGCTGCCGATTCAGGAACTCAACGAAGTGCCGTATCGGTCGCAGCATTCCGGTAAGATGCACGCCTGTGGGCATGATGGGCATGTGGCGATCGCCCTCGGCACCGCGCACTATCTGGCCCAAAGAGCCGAACAGCTTGCGGGCACCGTAAAATTTATCTTTCAGCCTGCGGAAGAAGGGCCGGGTGGCGCAAAGCCCATGGTCGAGGCGGGCGTCCTCAAAAATCCCGATGCAGACGCCATTATTGGGCTGCACCTGTGGAACAACCTGCCGCTGGGCATGATTGGGGTGCGAGCCGGAGCGCTGATGGCCGCGGTAGAACTCTTTGACCTCACTATTCAGGGCAAAGGGGGCCATGGCGCACTGCCGCACCAAACGGTAGATTCTATCGTGGTGGCCTCGCAGGTGGTGTCGGCGCTGCAAACGATTGTGGCGCGCAACCTTGACCCGATTGCCTCTGGGGTGGTCACGGTGGGCACCTTTAACGCTGGACGAGCCAACAATGTGATTGCCGATTCTGCCAACCTCACGGGCACTGTGCGCTACTTTGATCCGGCGCTGACAGACTTTTTTGAGCAGCGGTTGCAGGACATTGTAGCGGGCATCTGCCAGAGCTATGGCGCGTCCTTTACGCTGGATTATCAAAAGCTGTATCCCCCGGTGGTAAATGATGGGGCGATCGCCGACTTGGTGCGCTCTGTCGCAGAAGACGTGGTGGAAACGCCCATTGGTGTGGTGCCGGAATGCCAGACTATGGGGGGCGAAGACATGTCTTTCTTTTTGCAGGAAGTCCCCGGCTGCTACTTTTTTCTTGGCTCTGCCAATATAGACAAAGGGTTGGCCTATCCCCATCATCACCCCCGCTTCGACTTTGATGAAACTGCGCTGGGTCTAGGGGTGGAAATGTTTGTGCGCTGCATCGAAACCTTTTTCCGTTGCACGCTCTAGGCAAGCCGCGATCGGTTGAAGTCCCTACGGCCCTTAATTGTGGGGTGCCATTCTGGGAGCACGGGGCAGCGGGGCGATCGCCCTTGAGCGTTGGATCTGTCTGCCATTGATCCACAAAGTAAGTAACGCCAGTTCGGGTTAAGGGGGTTTTGGGGCACCGCGCGACGCGCGGTGCCCCAAAACCCCTAATGTGCCGTGCGCGTCGCGCACGGCACATTAGGGGTTTGAGCTTATCCCGAACTCAGGTTAAGTAAACTCTAGCCGATTGGCTTGTTGTTTAATGGACTAACGTTTGCGCTCCAGCCCCACCGCACGCTGGTCGCAATTGACGCTATCTGCCGTTGACCCCGTTAAGAGGCCGCGATAGGGCATTAAGTCTTTGTAAAAAAATATCAATAAACGCCTACCTGTACTTAAGTTTCTTAGATTTATCAGATATTTTCTACAGCGTGAGAGGGGCGATCGCCAGAGCAATGGCATCAATCTGGCGATCGCATCTTTTTTGTCTTTTTAAGAAATGAAGGGTTGAATTCCTATGCAAATTAAAAGAATTCTGACGGCTTGTTTCGTGGGCTGCACATCACTAGCTGTGACCGCAACGGCTGCATTGGCTCAGCTTTTTGTGGTTAGTGTGGATGACCTGAATGTGCGGAGTGGCCCAGGCACAAACTTTCCGGCTACCTATGTGCTACGCCAAGGCGATGTCGTCGAGGTAACGCAACGCCAAGGAAACTGGGCCTTTATTGTGGGCGAACGCGGTGGCGAGGGCTGGGTTTTTGCGCAGTTTCTCTCTGCTCAAGGCTCCTCTCCTGCTCCCTCACCACAGCCCGAATTAACCAATGACGTGTTTCAGAGCACTGGCACAGTAGACAATGCCCGCTATTCGGGTGCAGGCACCGCTCAGCTTGTGATTGTTCGGCGTGACAACGATGGTGCACTGATGCTCAATGATGCAAATAACCGAGTGTCCATTGAGTATATAGGCTCTGTTCGCAGCAATTTTGAGGGGGCAGTCCAGTTAGAAATCAGTCAATTTAGATCTTCTGAAATGGGCTATCGCACGGTGCCCGCATCAGGAACCTGTGATATTCAAACCACAGGTGGAACTGGTGTGCGGCGCGCCTTTTGCACGGTCAGCGGTGCCGGTATTGACCACGGTCGTAGCAACTTCACAGGGCAATAAGCGCAACCCTAAGCCGTCTCGACGGAAACGCCATGATGCGGGAACGCGAGTTTTTTATCCCTACAATCATCTACCGTGTGGATAATTCGATAGAGCTATTTCTGCCTCGCATCGGGGGGTGGAAGTGGCTCTGTCGAAAAAGCTTCGGCTAATGATCTGAATTTTGACGCAGTAATCCTTTAGTTGTCGTATTGTCCAGATTTTCATCAGCTATAACCTAATCAGCCTTGCTGCTCGACTCTTTGGGCCAGTAGGCGAGATCGCGCATTCCAATGAGGTCAAAGCGGTGTTCAGCCTCTTGCCAAATCAAATTTGCCTGCTGTTAAGGTAATAACCGATAATTAGATAGATGTCTGGCAATTGTAGCGATGGATGCTGCTTCCCTATTTCCTCTGGCGTGCATCATTTAAGAAGAGCAATCACAACTACGTCTAGAGTGACACGAATTTTAGCGACCCGTACAACACCTTGAGGTTCGGGCTCTATTGGCGCAGGTTCAAGGGCAATTGCTAGAGTCATAGGCATTATTGAGATTTCTGCTTCGTAATAGCAGCAAACGCTTTAAGAGACTCAGGTCTTGTAATCCAAATAGATCTCATGCCCCTAAGATCCTAGTGACTGATTTTCTCTCAATACTAAACGGCTCGTAGACAACATCGATGTATGCTCTAGCAAAAAGATTAAGCCCCCTAACGGCTCAAATCAGCGGCGGCAGATAACATTCAGTCACATAAACAGTTTTCAATCGTCCGCTGCATTTGAATTGTTAGCCTGTGTTGTTGGAGCAACAGCCGGGTTATCTCGTATCACCCTAATCAAGAATCGTAAAGCCTCATTAACTGCATCAGCATCAGGGAACATTTCTGCAACATCAGCCTCTAATTGGACAGTCGTACTACCAAAACCTTTTCTTCCAGAACCTAACCTTCTGACTCGAAGGCTTTTCAAGTCATATTCTGTGCGCAAATCATCTTCCATTTCTGACTTATCCCTCTTCATAAGCTTCTCGCTCAGCTCGTGTCACTTCTCTAGCGCTGATAACACGAATTGAACGCTCCCTTTCGGTATACGACACAATCAGCAATCTCCTTTGATTGGACTCTCCTACGATAAGATACCGTTCCTCATCTTTCGAGTGGTCTGGGTCGTAGAAGTCAACATAGAGAGGATCATCAAAAACAGTTTTTGCTTCCTCGCTTCTCTAAGTGGAAAAGGCTCGAAGCCAGTTTTCCCACTGTAACCCTCTTCTATCACTCTAAGCAGATGAAAAGATCAATTGTAAGTTCAACCGACGTACCAGTGGGCAGATGAACCCATTCATTTTGTGCGTTAACTGCTCACATCCAGTTTGCAATGAAGCGATA